>Ga0325405_1001079_pt1 | contig 27479 bp, 11 predicted proteins | sample PopdelMetagenome_21_FD_205663 | JGI IMG/M metagenome (GOLD analysis project Ga0325405, IMG submission 205663) | Populus deltoides microbial communities from Bellville, Georgia, United States - Xylem-Control-R2 | ecosystem: Host-associated > Plants > Phyllosphere > Stem > Wood/Secondary xylem...
TAGGCCAAGGTGAACTTCAAAAGGGTAATAAATAATTAAGAGAAAGCCTTGATTAATCTGATTCATGTTCAAGAAGGGCTTGTTGGTGGAACGAAGGCCATTATGCAAAGATTGGGATAAGAAGACTCAAATCAGTCGGTTTGACCTTTCGGTACTGTTTTGATCATAACTGGCGCTACTAGTCAAATTTGGATGCAATTTTTGTTAGGCTGGAAACTAGACTTCCATACCACTCCAATGATATATAGCATGCCTTCTAATACATTAAGACAAGAGAGAATCATTCATTTGAAATTAAGCTTTGATGTTGTTAGCAGATTACAAGAAAAACTAACCCTGTCTTATTTTAATTAGTTAAGTTATTGATCTATCTTTGTTTTGTGCGGCAACACTTATTTAAGTTTCATACTTATTTATGTTATTTATTTTAATTAGCTTGGACTAGTATTAGCTTGGTTTGGGTATTATTTAAATTGGGTTTATATGTGACCAATTAGAAAAACTAGGGTTACTTAGCTTTCTAGTATAAGTATTCTTTTTTAAGAATATTGAAAAAAAATGAATTTTGCAAAATAAAAATATTGCCTCTCTTGGTTCTTGATTGAACTTCGACTCTTCAAAGAATTCACCAATCTTTGCTAGTGAATTTAAATTTTTTTTGCTCATCTCCAGGTGTAGGCAGTATGATTGAGTGGTTTATAGTCTTATTGCCTTTAAGTAAGTATTCCATTGTGATAAGCTTAATTCCATACTCAAACTTGGATTAGATAGATCTAGGGTTAGTGAATTCCTAGATATAAAACATGTGTCCTGAATTATCATAAATTTTAAGTCTTACTCTTATGATTTGTCATGGTTATAGAATGTTATATTACTGGTTCTATTGAATAAATATTGAAAATGGGAAAGTTGATGGGATGGTCAAGTAATAGGTGTAATAGCCCGGCCTAACCTGCCGTATATTGTCCACTTTAGGCCTTACCGCCCTCACAGTTTTGTTCTTGGTGACGCGAGCCCATTTCTGAGCCCGACTCCCCAAAACACGTACAACAGGTTAACGACCAACACTACTCATAAAGCCCTGGCTCTGAACGCTCGTTTTCGATGTGGGATATCACAATAGTAGTCCTAGAAGATGGAACAAGTATTATAATTATTGTTTGCAAGATATGAAATTATTAAGTCGATAATTTGATATTGAAAAATATAGAGGAAACTTTGCTGATTTTTTGGTAATATATATATATATATATAAATAAAAAAGGTTTGGCATGAAGGATCCAAGGAGAGACAAAGAGAGAACCCCCTAGAAGATATTGCCTCTTACATGCCATTAATGCCTCATTAGTTAAGATTGAGGGAGTCATTTGGACTTCGGGGTGATGCTGATTTGAGGTATGTTGGAGTGTTATAGCCTAGTGAGTCGAGTCAACAGAGATGGAGAGTCGTACCCTCAGTTACAGTGGTAGTACCTATAATAGTTCTTATATTACATATTGACCTAGTATTCATAGCTTAAATAGTGAGGGTAGTGATTGAGGCAATACCCAGTACACCAACCACGATAGCTCCAGTAACTCTGGTAGTCACATTGGTGTGTATTGTAAAAAATATGAAGGAGTTAGGGTGTGAACCCTTTTTGAGTGAACCGAATGCAGTGATAGCGGTTAGGTGGCTTCATATAGTCAAATACATTTTGGATCAAATACATGTAACGAAGGATTTGTGGGTGAACTATGCCACCCATTTGCTTTCTGATAGGGCACGGTCTTGGTAGGATATAGTGAGGTTGAGGAGACATGGTCATAAATCTATTTTAAGGTGTAACTTGAGCACCAATTTTATTCATTATATCACTGCAAGGTAAAAGAGTAGGAATTTTTAGCCTTAATGTTGGGAGACATATAATTACTGGATTATGAGAGGACGTTCCATGACCTTTCCATGTTCACCTTACATTATGTTCCTAGTGAACTACATATGATTGAGAGACTATGAGATGGGTTGCGCTAAGAATTGAGGCAATGATTGATTGCATTGAAGTTTGAAACAACTAGAGATCTCATTGAGGTTGTTGAGGTCGTACAGGCATGTATGAGGGAGGCTAGTAAGGCCATCTTAGTTTGGGCAAACAAAAGAACATAAATAATTCTCCAGGAAAACCATCTCTAAAAAAAAAGAATAAGGAGAAGTTTAGTCAGTTCAAGAAAGGGGGAGGAACAACAATAATATCTACTCAAAGTACTAAGGTGGGGTGGACTATAGGGCAATCGAACCTGAGAGGTAGTTTTACTAGAGAATCTTCAAAGCAGAAGATGATCATTTACCCTCCGTGTGCCTAATATAGGCAGAGGTATCCGAGAGATTTTTCTGCATCGCTAGGATGGTGTTACATTTATAGGGGGAACATATATGGCGAGATTGCTCATATTTAGGTCGAAGGTGTTATTATTGTGGAAGTTAGGGTCATTTTCAGAGAAATTGCCCCCACAGAACTAAGTTTATTAAGAATTAGCAATAGTAGGCTCAAAGCTTGTAGGAGTCTGCCATTGTGGATAGACCAGGCAGACGGGCACAGTTAGAGGCTAGTGGTAGTAGAGGTTGGTCTCGTGTTTAGAATGATAAGACTCAAGAAAGGTGTTTTATGTAACACAAGAGGAGACCAGGGAAGGCCTTGATGTGGTGCCAGATACATTAAAGTTAAATTTTTTATATGTACATATATTATTTGATCCTAAGGCTCCGCATTCCTTTATTATAAATAAATTTATGGGGAAACTGGGTAAAAATCCATGTTGGATAAAAAAAGGGTTTGTTATAAGTACTCTATTAAGTGAAAATGCGAATATCGATCATGTATATAAGGGGATCAAGGTTGATATTAATAGGTGTGAGATGAGAGTAAACCTATTACCATTGGAGTTACATGACTTTGATGTCATCCTAGGTATGGATTGGTTGGGTGGGTATAGGGCTTAAATAGACTATTTTGCAAAAACAATAACTCTCCAAGAACCGGATGGTAGGAGAGTGATATTTAGAAGAAATATGAATGTTATTCTAAATTGTATTATCTCAGTTATGACCGCTAGAAAGATGATAAAGAAAGGGTGTGAAACCTACCTTGCTCGTGTTTTAGAGACAAAAAGGAAGATTTTCAATTATCGAATATTACCATAATGAGAGAATTTCTAGACATATTCTCAAATGAGTTATCGAGAGTTTCATTAGAGAGAGAAGTAGAGGATAACGCTTGAAGAGGATGACACCTTGTTAATTGGTTGAGTTGAAGATTCAACTATAGGAATTATTGGATAAAGGATTCATTTGTTCAAGTAATTCGCCCTAGGAAGCTCCAGTAGTAATTGGGAAGAAGAAGGATGGAAATCTTAGACTATGTATAGATTATAGACAATTAAATAAGATAACGATGAAAAATAAATATACATTTACATGGAAAAATGATTTACATGGAAAAATGATTTGTTTGATCAACTTAAGGGAGTTAGGGTGCTTTCAAAGATAAACCTAAGATCAGGATACTATCAATTAAGAATAAAGGAGTTGAATATGGAAAAAACCGCATTTGGAACTTATTATAGGCATTATGAGTTCCTAGTAATACAATTTTGATTCACAAATGCATCAACAATGTTTATGGATTTAATGAATTGGGTTTTCCAATCTACTTGGATAAGTTTGTGGTGGTGTTCATAGATGATATCTTAGTCTATTCTAGTTTTTACTTGGAGTATAAACAACATTTGAGGCAAGTGTTATTGACTTTAAGGAATCATCAATTGTATGTCATGCTGAGTAAGTGTGAGTTTTGGCTAAAGGAAGTGTTTTTTCTAGGACATGTTATATCACCTGAAGGAATATTTATGGACCCTAAAAAGGTTGAGGCAGTGTTGAAATGGGAAAGACCAACAAATGTGACTAAAACTCATAATTTCTTTGGGTTAGAGGGATATTACAAAAGGTTTATTTAAGGATTCTCTACTAAAGCTATTCTAATGACATAACTAACTTGAAAAGAGACAATATGAATAGACAAAAGAGTGTGAAAAGTGCTTCCAATAGTTGAAAAGATGGAACACACTTGCATCGATGTTGATACTCACTTTAGAAACTGAAGGGTTGGTGGTCTATAGTGATGCATCAAAAAAGAGTTTCTATTGGGTATTGATGCAACACGGTAAGGTGAGTGCTTATGCCATAAGACAATTAAAAACTCATGAGGTTAAATTTCCAGTACATGATTTAAAATTAGTCATTGTAGTGTTTGCTCTAAAGGTATGAAGATAATTTTTATATAGATCTCGAGTTAGATTTTTATGGATCATAAGAGTTTGAGGTGTCTGATGACATACAAGGAATTGAATATGTAGCAAAGATGCTAGGTGGAATTGATCAAGGATTATGATTATATAATAGAGTATTGTTCAATGAGGGAAAATGTTTTTATGGGTGCCCTAGGTCGTAAAAACAAGGCAATGGATGCGTAGAGGGATGATTGGGATGGAAGGGAATTACTGGAGCTAAGAAAGATTGATGCCAAAATAGAAATTGGCCATAAGGACTCCTTATCAGCTTAGTTAAGAGTGAGGTCAGTACTTAGGGATAGAGTGCTAAAAGTTCAACAAAAAGATATTGAAGTTGGTAAGATAAGAGACAAAGTTAAGTCAATAATTGAAAGTCCTTTTCAGATCTTGAAGGATGGAATGATAGTATTTGGAAAGCAAATGTACTTACCGAGAGACAAGGCATTGAAAATTGAAGTACTACAGGAAGCTCATGAGTCGAGACTCGCGACACACCTTTGGAGTACTAAGATATACCGCGATTTAAAAGAGTTTTATTGGTGGTCAAATATGAAAAGAGAAGTAGCTGAGTACGTGGCCAAGTATGGAGTGTGCTAGTAGGTAAAAAAAGAACACAAGAAACCAGTAATGCCATTACAACCACTACTAATACCTGAATGGAAGTGGAAAAATATCACTAAGGATTTCGTGTCAGTATTACATAGAGGGAGAAGGGGCAATGATGCTATTTGGGTCATTATAGATCGATTGACTAAATTTGTGTTTTTCTTCTCAATGGAGATGATGGACTCAATTAATAAATTGGCAAAGTTGTATATGAATGAAATAGTGAGGTTACATAGGGTACTCATGTCAATTGTTTTAGAGCGAAACCCTAAGTTTACCTCTCGTTTATGGCCAAGTGCTTAATATGCTATAGGAACAAAGTTGAATTTGAGCATAACTTTGCATCCCAGAATAATGGACAATCTAAGAGAACAATTCAAATATTGCTAAGAAGGTGTATATTGGAATTTGGTGGTAATTAGGTGGATCACCTTCCCTTAGTAGAGTTCACCTACAAAAACAATTACCAAGCTACAATAGGAATGACTCCTTATGAAGCTTTATATGGATGTTAGTAGTGTTAGGAAGAAGTAAGGGATAGAAAGCTAATTGGGCTAGAGTTCGTACAGGTTACTTCAAAAAAGATAAAGACAATAAAAGATAGAATGAAAGCTGCCCATGGTAGGAAAAAGAGCTATGTAGATAATAAGAGGAGACCCCTTGAGTTTAGTATTGGAGATAGAGTATTTTTAAAGGTTTCTCCATGGACACATATGCTCTTTTTTTTCTCTTTTTGGATAATAATTTTCTACATAAAGAGGGGAGAAATTGTTGGTTTTTTTCTTCTTATTTCTTGTTATATCCATAAAAAAAAAAAAAGCAAAATTAGAGTGAGTAAGGGATAGACAAGTACTAAAAACAGGAAATTAAGTCTTTTTGTTGGTTATTTTGAAGAAAACTTAAGGGCTAGGGTTTTGGAAAGGGAAGGAGAGGGAAAGTGAAGGGAGCTTTGGTTCTCTTACATCCATTACTTAGTTATCATCAAATTAAAGTAAGAAATACATCCAAAAATATTAATTACAATGAATTTGTAGTTTTGTTAATGAATTGAAAATTTTAAAGTTATGCGAGAATTAAATTGTGTTGTTTGATTGATGAATGGTTGTCATTGTGTTTGATTGTGTTTGATTACTGTTTGTAAATATGAAATATGGTTGGTTAATGATTTAATTCCAAGAATACAAGGGATAAAAATCCCTCTCTCACTACTTATAGATTTTAGCCAAAAGGAAAGAAATTGAGAGATTAGAGATTTTGATGTAATTGTTTAGAATTGTATGGCATTATAGTTATATGAATGTAAATGGATGGATATAATGGTAGGAAATTTCATAAGGATAAAAATCCTCCCATTTTTTATTTCCATAGTTTTGGCCAATGCTTGCTAAATAAAGGAAGATTTTAAAATTTTGAACTTATTAACGTGGAAAGGTATGTTTAAACTAATTTGGTTGATATATCCGAGAGTTAAAAATAGATTAGTTATGAAGAAATAAAAAAAGAATTTTACCCTTTATGGACATGAAATCCGGCCAACCAGTTGTAAAAGAATTGGATTTGATTAGATTAAGTAATAAGTAAATTATCTAAAGTTATGCCGATTGAAAGTGAAAAGGAATGAAAGAAAAAGAAATGGACATTTATACATGACTAGAATATGGAATTTTCAATGCGAATAAAGTGAGAATTTAGGATTTATATGTAGAATGAAACTAACCTTAATTGTAGATGAATGACAAATAATGTATTGGTTCTATGAGGAGAGGTTGTGGGACATAATCAGTAGTAGGGGACTAGATTGCAAGCGCAAACATCATGTAGGTGTTCAACACCTTAAAGGAAACTAGTTAATTATATGAATATTAGTTTAGTCTTCTTTAATTGTATCTTAATCTACGTTGGAAATATAGGGAAAAGTAACACACACGACCACGTTTCTATTGTTGTAGTTTTTGTTTTTCTTTTAACCATAAAAAAATAAAAATTTGAATAGTCAAATAGCTTTCGTTTTTTGTATTGGATCTCACACATAATTGTGTTTTAAACATTGATTTTGTAGAAGTTAAAATAATTTGATTTTCATTCATGAAGATTTGCTTTTCATTTATTTTGCATGTAAAAATTCATCTCACAATAGTTTTATCAAAACAAATATTTTTTTAAGCATATTTTCTTAAAACTACTTTTTTAAACCTGTAACTAGAAATATTTTTCTTAAAACTACTTTTTTAAACCTGAACTGCAAAAAATACCACAATACCAAATACATATAAAAGCTTCAAAGTTAAGTTCCACTAAATATTACACTTAAAAATTTCTGATTCTAAAATTAATGTGGTTATAACAAGTAATTAATAAAACATCCTTTTGGCAATCTAGACAGTGGAATTAGTACCTTGATTAATGGATAATTTGAGAGACTCTGGTTAATGGAATTAGTACCTTGATTGATAAGCAATTTGAGAGACTCTGATTAATGGAGTTAGTGCCTTGGCTAATGGGAGATTAGAGGAATTAATTTCCTAGTGAATGGGATTGGTGCCCTGGTAAATAGGAAATTGATGAAACTAATTTGTTGGATAATGGGATTAGTGCCCTAACTAATGGGTGATTGGAAAAACTAATTCCCTGGATAATGAGATTAATGCTTTGATTAATGGGCAAGTGTAAATCTTGGGTATAAATTCAACATAAAATTAGAGAAATGTTCTAAATTGAGTGAAGGAAATAAAATGAATGATGTGTGAAATTTGATAAATGGACACAAATATATGTATACGTAAAAGGTAAGGAAATGAAAATTGATCTAAAATCATTTTTATAAATATTTGATTAAGAAATGTAAACCCGGTACAACTCAAGAGTTCTATAAAATTTCTAAAAGAAATGTATAAGGAAATTAAGCAAATAAAATACAAAAAATTGAGGATTTGATGCTTGCAGTAAAATAATGGATATGGACCTTTGAAATTTAGAAAAATGGTTGGCGAACAAATTTTTAAATATAAAAGTGCAAAAATGCATGAAAAATAAAAAAACATTTAAAATGTGAATTAAATTTTAAAGGAAATGTTTATGAGGAAAGAAAGGTACTTGGGTATAAATTAATGAATTTCAATATCGCCTATTGAAAATTGATATTAAAAATATACCGGGATGGGTGAAATAATACCTGATGACTATAAAAGTTACTATTTGAAAGGACATAATGGGATTTTGATAATTTTGCCTATAAAAGAATTGGGTGCAGCCGGTTATGGGGAGAATTGAGAGGGAAGAAAGGAGAAAAGTCCATTTTTACTTGAAAAATCCTTAAGAAACCTAGAGAAAAACAAGAGAAAAAAAGTTAGTGATACTCAAGGATTTGAGCAACAAAATCACTTAGATTTAAAGTGTTCTTAAAAAAATTTTTTGGAGATAGTGAGAGGGAAGGGGTGGCAGTAGCTAAAAAGGAAGAAGAGGTGGGAATCATTGATCTATTAGCACTTGAAACCTAGATTACTCCTTAGTAAGGTGTCTCAACATCCATTTAACAAGTTCTTGCAATATTTGTTAAGTTTCCATTGATGTTTTTATCAAATTGTTTTTAATAAAAATTTCAACAAGGTTTTCCCTAATTTAGCCTATTTCAAGTTATCGACAATATCAACACTAGTCCCTAATAAACCATTTTCACAATTCAGTATTTTTATTTTACTATTACATTTCTCAATTAACAATATTTCATATTTTCTAACGTATCAATTCAAAGAATAATCATGTTAACTAAAATGAAGACAATTATCTTAACAATTATACACAAAATCATAGATTATAAATTTAATATACTTCCTTCAATCATATTTAATCTTTTAAGTATTATTATTAAACAAATGATATTAACTATGTGCTTACACACACACACACACACATCACCATTATAATTAGAAAATAATTACACAATAGAGTACAAGTTGAAGAAGCTAGTCCATTTAAGTTCATACATACACAACAAAATAATCTTCAAAATATACAGGAGGTAATATTATTATTATTAATTTACATGTCCAAAAGATCTATTAGTACTAGGAGTACACTCTAAGGCTACTAGGATGCGCGATATTGAGATGAACCTACACAATGATTTAAAAGAAAACCATGGTCAATTAGAGCATTTACATTTTGCATTTATATATATATTAGTTACTCACAAAGAAATTTCTAAATTTACTACCCATCTCTCAGGTATTAGTCACAAATCAATAATCTAAAATCTAAAATTATCCACACCATAGAGCGCCACTTCCAAACTAGTACAACTGGACCACCAGCCGCCCATTCACAGGGCACCAGCTCTATACCACGATAACTGGTCTACCAGTCGCCCATTCACAGAATAAATTATAATGGAAAAATCTATCAGCATAACGCATAAAATTTCATTGATTGAGGAGATAATTTAAATATCTAAAGTTTAGAAAAACATATTCAAAGTATTAAGCACCTACTTGGTGTTTGCGTCCTGCTAGCTGAACCTGTCTGCTAAGTGGTTCCTGTAGTCTCGCCCACTCCTGCAGGTTCCATTCGTTACCAATTAAATTATTACATCAATAATGTCACCACATCACCAATTTAATTCTATATTAACAAAATCAACTTGTTATCAATTTAATTATTTCGTCAACAACACCACCACAAAACCAATTTAATTATCAAACCAACAATAACAACTCATTACTAATTTAATTACTTCATCAACACCTTACCACATAATTCATTTAATTATCAAACAATAATATTAATTCATCACTAATATTTACTACATAACTCATTTAATTATCAATCAACAATATCAATTCATCACTAATATAATTTCTTCATCATTAACATTACCATATAATTCATTTAATTATCAAACAACAATATTAACTCATCACTAATATAATTTCCTCATCATCAACATTACCACATAACTCATTTAATTATCAATCAAAAATATTAACTCATCACTAATATATCACTAATATAATTTATTCATCATCAACATTACCACATAACTCATTTAATTATCAATCAACAATGTCACTAGTTCTATCTTCTTCATCTTTTGTGAATTGTTTTGAATGAACTTTGATAAATTTTCACTCAATTTCTTCTCCCTCTCAAGCCCTAACATGGTCGGCCAACATGGCTAATTTCCCACTCCCCACTTCTTTAAATATTTACAAGTTTTCCCCCCTTTTCATTTAAGGACTTCCTTGTTTTGTTTTAAAACCATTTGGCCCAAAAGTTTGACTTATTCAATTTCATCCTTGTCTAATGTTTAACCTCCTTAGATAATAATTTCTACTCCATTAATTTCTATTATTTCTATTATTATTATTATTATTTATTTAATTATTTGTCCCCCCCTTTTTTAAAATAAATGTAAATCAAAATACATGAATTTACTCGGGAGTTACATGAAATGATGAGAATGTATAAATGAATAACAATGAAGGTGTTAGAAAGGGTTGAGAAAAGTGTTGATTGATAAGTTAATGAAATTGGGAGAATTGTCAACAATTGTGATAAGTTGCAAAATGATGATATTGGATAAACTAGTTCTTAGAATGTGTCTTTGGCAACATTATAGTGTGTATAACATGGCAAGAAATTTATTTTGAATAAAGATAAGTTAAATTGGTAATGTGTGAATGTTATGAAATTTATCGACGAAACTAGACAGTTTCATCTCTTGATCTTCCAAAGGGAATTTAAGCATGACAATGAGGGAATTTGGACTAAGTCTTTCATAGAAATTATAGCCTTGGATGTTATCTATCCAAGGAAGTTAACCTTGCATAATGTGGAGTTTTGGAACTCCATCTATGGGCTAATAACTTAGAGAGGGTCGGGACAAACCCTACTAGACAAATGGTCATCTCCTTAATAATGGGTAATTTTGAGGGCTTTAGGAGTAGAACTGGGTTCTTCTCCCTTCAATGGACATATAGCCCTATGTCTTAGCTTTTCAAGAGATTAAGTCACACCTTAAATGGAACTATATAATGTTAGTTATGGATGAAACCCAAAATAGTGTTCGAATGAGGAATTATGCTGATTGTTATATTTGTTAGCATTTTTATTTAAGAACTTAAGGAAAAGAATTTAATGGGAACATAAGATGTAAATTTAAGAAAAAATGGTAATAATGAATGAGATGATTAAAGAGAAATTTGTATAGATTTTGGATTTAAAAGAAATACACGCTCATGAGTAATGACATGGTATACTTGTTAATGCAAGAGAAGCCACATGACCCAAATAGCAGCTCAGGACGACCAATCAATCTTTTACAGCAGGTAGGTGCCTAACACCTATGCTTTCTATTTTCTAATATTTTAAATTGTTCGGTATGTTAATGCTTTGAACTTGGTAGTCTATATATATGATGTTAATAACAAAAATAAAAAGGGATCTATACGAATGGTAGTTTGAGATGACATTGATTAGCTATCTAGGTTTAGATAGATAATGGTATCAATGGGGTTCCATTGGTGTTGACATTTCTTAAAATTGATTAATCAATCCCAAGTAATTAGGTGATTAATGATGTCAGTAAAGATTACTAACATCGGCATGGTTAATCCTGGTTAAGGAAAAAGATAAGTTGATTAACTATTTCAAGGTATGAATAATTAATGATATCAATGGACTGCATTGGTATCGACAATCATTTCTAGTGTGATTAGCTGCTCCTGGGTAATGAAGCTAATGATATCAAGGGTTCTTAATATTGGCAACTTTAATAATAAACCAGATAAGGATAAGAATTAATTAACTATTTAAAGGTAGGGATAATTAATGATATCAATAGGTTGTATTGGCATCGGCACTTGAATGAAATTGATTAGTCTAACCCGGTATTGGGATACTAATGATATTAATGAGATTTATTAGTATCAACAATTACCTTTTGGAGAATGGGAAAGAAAACATTGATTAGTTATTTTGAAAGAATAGGATAAGCTAAAGATACCAAGAGGGGAATATCTTGGTATCAAGTGAGAATTAATTCATAAGGAGATGGTGTTCAAAACCATTGAGTTGAGTTGAGATTTCCAAGATGAAATTATTCTCGAAAAATAATTTAGGATATTAGATGGATATTGGTAATAGATGGAAAATATATGTTGTAAAAGAGGTTTATACCTAAATTTATTTATCAAAGAAATGTCATGGAAATTATTCCTTGTTGTTGTTATTGTTTGTTACTACTTTTTATTTATATGAATATGTTAATTTTTATTTTCAGGTCTATCGGGGTCACATCAGGAGTGATATTAGTTTAGTCACCTTTTGCTTTTGGACATGTAATTATTTTGTAAATTAAGAGACTTATCTCCTAAAACTTGAAATATAATATTGACCCATAAATTTGGATATATGACTTTAATCTAATGTATGTAATTCTAAGTACTTGTTTAACCATGCATATTTATAGTTGAAATTGAATTCTTCACTTGAATTACATTATATGATATTATGCAACATATATTCATGTGATGATATTATGTAATAATGAATTATGCGTTATTATTTTGTGAACTTGAATTGTGTGATGTTATTGAATAAGGTGTATTGTATTGATGAGCATGAGTTAGGTTAGGATCCAAGATGAATGGATCGAGCTGTGAAATGAAATTGAAAGTGTATTATGATTCTGTCGATAACTCCACTGAAATTTTTGAAAATTTCAGTGGAACTTGTTTAAAAAAATTAATGAAATTTTCATTTACCTATTGTGTGTTTTCCTGGAAATTAGGACTATTATAGTAAGTCAGAAAAATCCAAATGATTGGTAATAGAATAAAAGTGTGGTTTAGGCTAGAGACGACCTTAGTACGTTCACAAAATTAGATATTGTGGCATCGATTTACAAAGATAACGGTATAATAAGAGATAAATTGTTTGATAAATGAGGATTATGAACACACATATGTAGATGTTGCGATGTCGCGGTCGTACAAATTAATTACCCTAGCTTCAAACACAACACACAAGATAATATAGAGCAAGCAAGGGGTCGATCCCACGAGAAAGTTTCAAGTCAGATTTTTATGTTGTACGTTATGTAATTGGGGGGGTTTGGTTTGTGATTTTCTAAACTATGGTAGCAATTAAACTAGCAAATAAAATCAATTAAAACCGAAACTTATCAAGAAAACAAATCTTGGTCGCAAGCACACATCCACCAACGGAAATTAGAACCGATCCTTGAAACGAAAATTGCAGTTTATGTTCTAAAATTTTATATTTTCTTAACGTTGATTAATTAACGGATCCGCCGTATAACTAATCCTAACCAACAAACAATCAAAGTGTCCACACTAATGATTCAATTTAATGGTAGCTTTAAGAACTAGATAATTTCATCAAGATTAACATACAAGTTGTCCGCAGCTTGTGTCACTTTGTTCAAATGTTCTCCCTAAGTTCAATAACGTAGTTCCGCCATAATTATTAAGCTTAGTTGCTTCACAAGTTCATATATCACAACTCCGGTTTTGATATTAAACTTAGCAATAGATTGTTCACAACAATAACTTAGAGTCCGCTCTAGCAATCATCAACAACAATCATAGGAAATATGCATAGGAAAACAATCATACTCATTCATAACATAAACTAAAAATAAAAGGAAGAATAAATCTCACGGTTCTTGAAATCCGAAGGTTTGTTGTGTCCGTGGAACCAAGAAAAGAGCTTAGTTTTGCATAACTATTGAACTACTACTTCTAAAGAATGAAAAGAGCATGATTTTTGGGTTTGTAGAGGAGAGAATGTGTGTTTATTCTCTGTTGACTGCTGCCTCCTTCTGCTCTCCCTCTTTTCTGCTGGTTGCTGCCTCCTTCTCTCTTTCTTTTTATATGCTAAGAAACCCTAGTCTCTATTTTACAAAATAGTCCTTCCTTGAGTCGACAGTTTACATTTAAGTACTTCAATAACTATTTTTCCTAAAAGGAGAAATAGTCTTGCATGAAATCTTCAAGCTCTGACTTAGAGGAGCTAAATTGCTGATATAAAAACTTGGATATCGGTTTAGATGCTTCGGAATGTAGTTTGGACTTGTTTCTTCACGAAACCTGTTTGTTGGCAGAATTCAGTTGTCATCTTTGAAAAATCATATCTCCCTCATATGACATCTGTTTTGGCTGAAATTTGGAGTGTTGATAGGTCTTTAAGTCAGGAATCCAATAAAATTGAGTTTGCATCAATTGGACTTCTGTAGCTCCAGATATTAAATTTTGAATGGACAAAAGTCAACACTGGCAGAATGCAAGATTTGACTTTGCAGGATGTGATTTCCATGATATTTCTCTTTTTATTTTTCTTGCATTACATTTACAGAAAGGTATGGATGTTAGCTTTTTAGTGCCACTGGAATCACTTCATTTCGATCTTTAGAACTCACGCTCTGCACAAAACATCGACTGAACGTCAAATCTGCCAATTACCTCTAATTTACTCCTTTTTGCATCTTTCATCCAAAAGTGCCTTCAAAACATTAAAAAAATAATATCAATGCATTTTATATATAAAACATAGGCAAAACACTAGTTAAATGTGGGTGAAACTATCAAATAATATGGTTGCATCAGTAGAATATAATACTAAATTATCATTGAGTGTGAAGCTAATTATGCCTAATATAAAACAAATTTTCAAGTACTTTGCAACACCAAGCCTTTGCCTAATCGATGTAATTAAGAGAATGAATATTTTTTTGTAATATAATTTTGTATCCAAATTGCGTTCACTTATCTAACTTAATTAGGGATCATGTATTTAAGATAATTATCTCCTTTAGATATGTTTATAATTTTGTTGTACTCTTTTTTTTTATAAAGTTACTTTTTTAAACCCGAACCGGAAAATATATCACAATATCAAAAACACACAAAAGCTTCAAAGTTCAGTTCCACTAAATATTACACTTAAAAGTTTCTGATTCTAAAATTAATGCGGCTATAATAATTAATTAATCAAACATCCTTTTGACAATCTAGACAATGGGATATGAGGGTCACATCTTTTTTATTTGATATTAACTGAAGAGAAAAATTTAGATGAGCTTATATTTTAATTAAATTTTTTTCTTGATGATGTTAAAGCTACATCCTCGTATTAATCTCATATTACTCTAAATATAAAACGTCAAGAGTGTTGTAGATATAATTTTAAGCACTTGAAATTAAACAAACACATGTATATAAATGTATGGTTTTATTAAATATATGGCCGGGTGCAATCTCTATCTAAAATATTATTTCAAAAGAATAGGACAATTCTCTTATTATTCCCTTGGATTTGATATTTGGTGATTTGATTTATTTGTGAAATCAAGCCAAAATTTATGCTTTGCAAGAGCTCGAATATAAACATGTATGGTGAAGTGAGATTTGGTGATTTTATACTTTGAATAGTACCTTTGAATTTTCTTCAAAGTGTTGTTGAATAATTTTTACGGGGTGTTTAAACTTGATCAAACAGAGCTTCGTTCTTTATAGACTTCAAGTATAGATGAAGGAGGTTGGGAACTTTTGAGAGAGATTTCTTATTTGAAGAGCTTGTCTTAAAGAAAATTTATATGTACAAGAATTCTTTTTTTTTCTTTTCTCTAGGTTAAAGCCATCTATTTATAGAAATATGTAGGCTCTCAAGTCATTTTCCATTACTACATGGTATGATTTTATTGGTTGATCTATATTGATGAGATCTTGTATTTATGACAATATCTTGAATATCTCATTTCAAGTATCAATCTTTTATTATCAAAGAAATATATGAAGATTTATTTATTTTTCATGTTATTTATTTTAATTTTATTTTATCTTTCATTTAAAAATAAAATTTGGTAAATTTTTTTTGTTTCTACAAGTGTAATAAAATATTTTTAATTGACACAATAATTAAAAATATTATTATTATTATTATGAGGATGACGTGTATAATTGACGTATCGGATCACGAGAAAACAAAATTACTAGCACAAATGGAAAATTAGGCACGATAAGAGACATGATATGCTGTTCCACTCGTGCACAGTTTTTCATGCATTAATTAATTGAACTTGAGCTAATACAAAACCCCCCACTGACTTCACCTCAATCTAGAAAAACGTCAAACCACCATAGAAGTGTCAGTTCGTTATTGGCACACAAATTACACTGAAATTTGTGGTTTTCTTTCTCAACTTGTTTCAAAAAATTAAAGTACTCAAATAATGCTGTCGAGCAAATTCGTCATAGATTCATCGATATTGTAGGCGAATTTTGTGATATAGTAGCAGCAAAAGAGATTAATAAAATATAGATATATATTCTAATATAAAATCCAGACTTAATAAATATTTTCTCTGTACCAATTCAATTAGTATTTTCAGTTAAAGATGGGTGGGAGTGATCTTGCCCCTTCGATTGAAAAAGTTCCACTCATTATGAAAGCATGCCCCAAAATAGAAATTTGTGTCCGAAAACCTTATACAAACTGGGTAAGCAAAACCAACTGTAAAAACTTCCACAACAGTTAAAGAGTGTGGGCCCCTTACAAGAAGGAAAAAACAGACGCTGCAGAAGATGGACTCTTTTTTCTTCTTCTTTTTTCCGTGATGGGACATGCCATGTTGCCTTGGCAATGATTCATCGAGGCCATCAGTGCTTAACCCACTCATGCCCACCATCCCCACTGAAACTCTAATTAATCTCCAGTTTCTTTGCCCCCACCACCACCAGCACCTTCCTGTAATCTGGATATCCCCCTCTTGTTTTCTTTTCATCAAGATTTTTATGGACTTTAATAATTCGCTAAGTGGTGCATGGAGAGCTTACAAGGTTAGTTTTTCTTATAAAGTCGAATGTTCTTATTGTATGTTCCATAGCACACTGCTAACAATTTTAGCCCAAGTTTTGTGCCCGTTTAAGTTACGGGATCCTGTAGCTCATTGAAATTAATTGTAATACCCTAACCCAAATATTTTGTGCTATGCACAAAATTTATATATAATTTTATTTTTGACTAAGTAGAAGAAAAAAAAACCTCTTGAATTCTATATCCATATAAAAAAAAAGAAACTTTATAGTGTATTCATCCTAGTTTTACAGACTTCATGATGGTTTAAAGAAAATAACTCTTGAGAGTCACTTGTTATAGGTGCAGAGAACATATGTGGAGAGGATTGATGTTTAAGGATTGAAGTTTCATTCTATTTTCTTGGTTTCAAGGTAAGAAATATGAACCCTTTTTATTTAGAAATGTTTTGAATTGATTAAGGTTTTTTTTTCTATATGAAATGTTTATAAAGTTAAGAAATTTAAATGGTATTTATATGAATGATTAAATATAATGAAGATGGTAGATTCTATAATATAGTAAGATGGATTAAGAGTGTTTAATAGTATGAAAGTATTAATTTAATAATTAGGTATAAAAGTGAGAAGTTGTCAGTTCAAGTATTTGATAGAGGCTTCTATTCGAACCAAAAACTATATTGAGCATATTCAATTTTTAATCAAAATTTTATATGTAGGAAAAGCTTATTTTGTCTATTTTCTAACACCATAAAAGTTCAATTAATCCAACTTTTATAAAGATATTTATGGTGAAATAGTAAAGGATGTGTAAATTATCTGATAGTAGTGTTCGATAGTGATTTTAGAGCTTATTATAAATTTTGTAAAAAGAATCACTAGGTGAATCATGAGGTAATTCAAACTAGTTTACAATCCAAAAAGCGCAATTGAATTCTGAATTTTATAGGAGTTATGGTCAAATTACTAGGTAGATAGGTTATTATAATTAAGTATCGGGAGGACTTTAATGAGTTATATGCTTGTGAATAAGTTGTCTGAGTTGAGATTTCGAACTTTGGTTATTTAAGCAAGAGAGATAAGTAAATCTTCACACACCATTATTTTTAAATAGAATAAATTTTTTTTATTGTGTATTTTTTATGTACCATTGTATTATATTCTTTAAAAGAAGATAAAACACTTGTTATATTCAAATTGATTTGCTTATATATGATGGTTATGAATACATGATAAAAAATCTTTGTAAGAATGTTTTCTAAACTGATTTATAAAAGAAAGTGTTTTGCATTGGATTTATAAATGGTTGCATAATGGCTCTCATATTGCAACGAATGAAGTAATGACTCCTGGTGAGTGAGGTTGTCAAAACTATAACTAGTTCTAATGGCTCATCAGTGAGTTATAATAATTGTTAATGGACCTTACCAACAGGCTACAATAGTTAGTCAAGAATAGTCAAATAATGTGTGCTCACGTGTATAATATGGTTGTAGAAATTTGACTTGAGAGTAAAGTTATGTTTATGAAATTGAATGTCACGTCATGTATTGATGACTTGTTTTATAACATATTTTATGAACTATTAATTATTAATATTTTTTTGAATTATTTTAAGTTGTTGTTTTATTATTTTCAATGCAAATATGTCTGTGTGTCACTTGTGCTTGGCTTGTTAGCGTGTGTAGAGCTTTACTTGCTAAGTTGTGGTGTGTATATGTCACTTGTGCTTGGCTTGGTAGCATGTGTGGCGCTTTACTTGCTAAGTTATGATAAGCTTACCAACCAAACCCCCCCCTCCCTTTTATTTTCCTCTCTAGATAGGTAGAGGATTAAAGTAGAGGTGTTAGTAAGTTTTAAGCTATGAAGTTTACATTGTTAGTTTAAGTTAACTGAGCTTAATAATTTTTGTTTAATAAAGAATATATTTTGACTTGTTATTAGACATTTATTATTAATAATTTTAGGGACTTGTAATAAGTTTTTTATTTTGTTATTTATCTTTAGTAGGATTTTTATAATGTTTAAGACCTGGAGTTGTTATGTGATTGTTTATGAATTGCATATATTTATAACCTTTTAGTTTAGCATTTTTTGTTTTTAGTAAACTTTGTAAAGTTAGCCTTCGTATTATCTAAGATTGAATACTAGATGATACAGGCTTGTTGACTCCTAGTTTCTAGGGTGTGACATTTGTAATGACCTAAATACTTGCAGTATTTCTCTCATTCATAATGGATAGAAATAAGGGTATTTTTTTATACAATTGTCCCTTAAATATAGGTTTTATTCCATAACAACTCTTAATTTCTATTTTTAACATGTCACTTAACTTCACTCTAATTATGTGACCATGTTATTCAAGTTTATCATCTAAGTTTCTATAAATGTGAATTGTTTTATAACAACTATCATATCAACAACAAGGCATCTTTAAACATTTGTATGGTTTATATTCATGTCAGGTGTATCAAAACTACTTAAAAGAAAGAGACACACACACATATTATGTTCTTAAGATCACAACACATCATAATTTACATACAATATTATTCGAGTATCTATATCATAAAGTTTTACAAACTATAAGATATTTATTCTTACTACTACTTTGTTTATACGAGTCTTACAAAAGTGCATACTACTAGATTTATAAACACAATAATCATGTTATAATTTAAACTTGATGTAAGTTTATAAACATTAAATATAATACAATTGAGGTAACAAAGTATATAATCATGGTTAAATTAATGTTTAACAAAATAAGTTTGCATTAACTATTTCTTACCAATGTCTATTTTAAACACATTACTTCACATTATCATTCAACAATAATTCTTATTATTTTATTCAATTCATTTGCTTCTAACAATCAAAGTCCTAATCAATTTTATTTATTAAAGTTCAGAAATTAACATATGAAGAATTCCTTATCATAAATTATTCATCTCTAATTATTATCAACTAATATAATCTCTTATATACGATTCCTGATCAATCAATTATGGTATCGTTATTCTTTAATAATTTATTACAATTGTTCGTTCATTTTAACGATGAATACTATTGACTGAGGCTATTCATAATATTTATTCTTGGTTATCCTAGCATGGACACCATTAGTCAAAGCTAATCTCATCATTCATTCTTGATTATCCTAATATGGATACCATTAGACGAAGCTAATCTCATCATTCATTCTCAGTTATCCTAAAATGGATCTGGTTATCCTAACAAGGATACTACTAGCCGAAGCTAATCTCATCATTCATTCCCAATTATCCTATCATGGATATCATTAGTTAAGCTAATCTCATCATTCATTCTTGATTATCCTAACATGGATCCTGTTAGCCAAGGTCACTTCATTATCTATTCCTGAATATCCAATTATGGATGTCATTAGTTGAAGCTAATTACAATATTATTTCTTACTCACAAGTATTCAATTAACAATAATTGTATAACAACACATTATTAAAGATGTACATTATAAATTTAATAAAATGAAATAAAGGTGAAAATCACATACTAATAAATCAATACACCTACCTAATTTTTGTGCTCTAACAGTACCTCCTTGCTGCTATATAGACCCCATAACTTCTCATATATCAATAAGAGTACTCTTTATACATAGTTCAATTTCCACAAGGAGTTTTAGTTAACTATACATCAGAAAAATCAAATTTTAATTCATAGCAACATGGTATAACAATTTCATTTTATGTGTTCTCTTATCATCAAAATATCATTTCCTTTCACACTTACTCATCATAAAGATATGTTTTTGTATTCAATTTTCATGTTGTTTTTAATTTGGCTTGTTTATACCATTTCGGTCAAATTCTTTTTAAGAGAGGGAATTGTTTTTTTTTTCATATAATTTCATTTTCTTTCTAGAATACAATGCTAAAAGGTGGAGCTGAAAGTCCTCTGGCTTAAATTTTCATACTAGTCACAAGATATTTTTTTTCAATTACATTGTGATTTTCATGCCTAACCATCTTCTTTGTAACCTTGCCTTCTCTTATTTTTCTTTTTTGGTCGAAACATGCTTAAGGTAGGGCATTAGGATCCTTCTCAATTTATGTCATTTACTTGTTATGAATCACTACTATTTTCAAGTTATATATAGATGTCAATATACACAGTTATAATTCATCACATGGTAAGACATCAACAATATCTTCAAAGAAAGAACATCAATAATATTTCACAATTTATGTCATTTACTTGCTATGAATCACTATTATTTTCAAGTCATAGATACAGATGTCCATATACACAATCATAATTCATCACATGGTAAGACATCAACAATATTTTCAAAGTAAGAACATCAACAATACTCATATTTTGATCATGACATTTGGTGTTCTTAACCTTTCACTTCATATAATTATCACTATCCAACTACTTTCCTTTCAAACCATTAAGCATAAGCTAATAACTACTCTCCCATTATGTATAAGATCATTTTTTACCATCTTGTTTATTTATCTAAAGATGTTCATCACATAAGGATTCTTTCTTTATTTTTCTTCTTTTGGCCTAACCATATTGTACTTATTGTCGTTATTCTTCAAGCTAAACCATATTATTTATATGGAAAGCAAGAATATTAACACTTTTAAATTTATATTTTAGCTTAGGTATTTCTCTTAAAACACTTGTTCACAATCACTAATTATCAAAGTTTATCATTCAATTTCTATTCTCTCTTCTCTCCTTCAATGGTCGGCCCTAGTTAGGGTTTTCATCCTTGACATACATCAATTTATTTTGTTATAAAATCTTGAATTGTTCTTCCCTTACCCTTACTTTCTAATCTCCTCTTTTGGTCTTTCACAATTGATATGTATAAGAACCCTAGATTGTCTTATTTAGGGTTTTCTTCCCTTATAGCCTAGTTAACTCAAAATAACAATTAAAAAGGTAAGAGGTCATTCTTACCATATGAATTTAAACAGAATTTGAGGGAGTGTTTGATGATTTTCTTCTGCTTCTTCTTCTTTCCTTTTCTTCTATTATTCCAGTCGGCTCTATCTCTCTCTCGATACTTCAATTTTTATGGTTTCTCACCTCATATCTATTTTTCTCTCACTTCAAATAAGCCAATACCAGTTCCACTTGAAATCTAACTTATTAGTACTTTAAAGTGCATTTTTATCAAGGTTTTATATCATCATATGGCACTTAAAGTATCATTAAATTCCCTAACTTGAGCATGTTTTATAATAGCAAGTACGATAACATAAGATATCTTTAATTTATGGTAAATGCTCATTTTGAATGCAAGCATATCTCACAATTTAAAGGATTGATTGATGTGTTTAACTATTGAAAGTGAAAAGATAAAGAGATGTTGGTTCAATTCAAACTGGAACACCATTTGATTATTGGATCATAAATGGAGCTGTAGAACTTGGATTTCGATCTGGTTTATATGGATAGAAAGCTAAGACATAGGCCTAAAACTTTCATGTAGAGTTCAAGATTCAAAAGGGCAGTTTTGGAGTTCAAATCGTAGCAGCAAATAAGAAATCTAAATATGTCTTACAGCCTAGACACTGTTTAGTGTTCAGCCCATATCTCGAGTTCTAGAAGTCCAAATAAGCTCATTCTTATTTTGTTGGAAATAGGAGACAAATGCCTAGAACTTTCATGCAGACTATCTGTTCAAATTCTGATGTTAGCAATGATGTTTTGTTCAGACAAAAAGATAATGGTTGTCACCAAGTCAAGAAGTGGCCGTTTGCTCAATAATTAGTCATTAAATCCATAGTTATGAATTTTAGCCTATAAAGGAGGCATTTGCTATGAATTTGGACATCTTAGTTTTCAGATCAAGATCTTGCTCTTGTTCTCTTTCTTTGTAATTTTATAATGTTTAAGTTCTGCTTTCCTTAATCTTTTATTTATATTTTTCATCATAACTATGTTCTTATCTAGTCTATTTATGTTTCTCTTGTTCATAATTTTTAGCTAAGTTTATTATGTCAAGGTGAAAAGGTTACACTAATGATGTAAGAATAAGTATAGTATAAACTCAACATGGATTTATGTTTGATACTAATATGCTTTGTATTTGTTATCTTACTCATAATACCTTGCTTGTTAAATGGTTAATCTAGATTTGTGTTGAACAACAAAAACTTTATCCTTTCATAGCCAACTGTATGGTATAACCGACACTTGTGCTATGAAAGGAACTTGATTTGTTGTTAACATAAGTTATCATCATGAATACCTGACAACATTTACAAGTATTGGCATTACTCAAATAAGATAATTAACATAATCAAGTTAATAATTTATAATCTGATTGGAACTTCCTTTGTGTGTGGTTTCTAGTTGAGAAATAAAAGGAGTTTATATTATACTTATTTGAAATACCATTAATGGATCCTCTTACCTTGACAATTGTTTTATCTTTGTTTAATCCTTACATCAATATCTCATCTCAAAGTTCTTTTTAACTTCTTTCCATTTATTATTTGTAATTTTATATAGTTGACCTCCCTATGGTTCGACCCCGGTCTTGCCGGGTTATTTATTACTTCGACACTCCTGCACTTAGGATAAGACATCAATCTTTTAATCGTGTCACTAACATTTATACCTACAATGTGTATAAAGACACCACCTCCAAATTACATCATTTTAAGGCTCAAAATTAACAATTACAGTAGCACCTGAAATTTGTCCAATACCTCCTTAACTCAGTTTGTTTCTCATATTTGGAGTTATACAACTCCAAATAAGTCACACTTAGCTCCATTTAAAAGATAACATTCATACTTACAACTTTTATAAAGACACCAACTCCAAATTACAATGTTTTCAAGTTGTAATTACAATTAGAAATTGGCTAGTAAGACTGTCATAATTTTAGTTACATGAGAGATAAATTTGACAAGCACACAAAGTGTTTTCATGCATCACAACATCCATTATCCTTACTCCATATTCAAAGAAACTCTTATTTCCTACACATTTTCAAGAACCCTAGAATCACAACATTGAGGGTTTTTCAATTATCCTTTACTAACTATAAAATCAATGAGGAAAACTAAGGAAGAACACTTTCATCAATAATTTCAGTTCAAATTGAAGAGTTCTTACCAATTTCTTCTTCAATTATTCTTCCTCTTTATCACCCATACTTGTCCCTCAAGTTCCTCTCCTCCAACCAAGCTTTCTAATTTTGGCCTAAATGTGTTTCTCGCCTCACAAACCTGTTTGCAAGCTTCAATCTCATAATTTAAAAAGATTTCTCAAATGATTTTTTAAAAGAGGCAAGAGAAGACTCTTCCTTTTTTTTTAGCTGTTGTCCAGCGTGAACAATAGCAGCAAGCATAGTTATATTAGGTTTTATGGGTCAATTACTATTATACCCCAACTTATCCCCCTCCAATTTTGGTTTATTGCACTGATCCAACACTGTGTCTTTATTTTCAAGACCTTTTCAAACTCCAATCGACCTCAAATTTCAACCAAAGGTAAAACATTATGTTTTAAAACCCCACGTAAAATTTAAGTCTGATCCAAGGTTGGATTGGGAGATACATTTAATATTGTAAATTTGAACAGTTGAAAATTTCACGCCAAAATTTGAATTTTGCATACCATGTATTTTGCTTAAATCATCTTAGGTCTTAGACTAATTCTTTAAAGATTTCTATTCATAATTATCATAAAAATGTTTCTTACCACTTTCAGTCCTAGGAGTGCGGTTGTGCGAAAGGATTATACTGAAATTCAATATTTCTCCCGCAGAGGGTCATGCGTTAATTTATTTGATATTTCCTTCTATTTTACACATAATATCAACCAGTTTACAAAATTTTAGCCTTCAAATTATTATTTTTACTTGGTCAAGGAGTTTTCATGATTTATTGTTAGTTAATATTTCACATACTATTTTGTTGCTTTATCTTCTCCAAATTTGAAATTAATCTTCCAAAAATGTTCATCCCAATTCATATGATTTTCTTCCTAATTTATCATTTTTTTAATTAATAGTTACTCTATTTAACCTAGATTTATCTATTTTTAACTGGGGGTTTAAATATGTGATGCTATGTATAAGACCAGTTGTATCTCATGCTTTGAGCATAACAAGTAGATACCAATTTAATCCAAGTGAGAGTCACTAAAAGATAGTTAAAAATATTCTTAAGTACTTAAGAGGAACGAAGAATATCTTTCTGGTTTATGAAGGACATGAACAAGAAGTTCAAGGTTTTTCAGATGCTAGTTTTCAATCAGATATTGATGACAACAAATCTCAGTCAGGATATATTTTTACTTTAAATAGTGGTGTTGTGAGTTAGAAGAGTTCAAAACAAGAGACCACAATTGATTCTACAACTGAAGATGAATATATCTTTGCGTCTGAGGCAACAAAAGAGGTTGTTTGGATCAAGAAGTTCATCACTAAACTAGGTGTGGTTCCTAGCATTGTTAATCTAGTAGCCCTATACTATGATAACAATAAAGTCATTGCACAAGCAAATGAATTAGGTTCTCATCAAAAATTCAAACATGTACTTAGACGATTCCATTTGATTAGATAAATCATATAGAAGAAAGATGTAAAGATAGAGTGAGTATCCATTGAAGAAAATCTTGTAGATCCTCTTACTAAGGCACTGTCCCAGCAAAAGTATGATCACCATATGGAGGGCTATGGTATTAGATACATGAATGGTTGACTTTAGTGTAAGTGGGAGACTGTTGGTGAAAATATCTTGTGGTCAATTAGTTGGTTACACGTAACACTAATTTTATTCATGTAGAATATATTTATTATTAATAAGACTTTATTTATCTTTATATTCATTTATATTTTATTAATGAATCTAGTGTATAATTATTGAATCTAGAGTAAAGATAAAGTTCTTGAGACTAAAAAAATTTCACAAAGAAATTGTAAAGTTGTTATAATTATGAGATTCCAATTGCATCAAAGCATTATTCTAAATCTTCTTCGTTAATGTTCTATTAAGATTGGACATTAATTAGAATTGTTGTGACTGGTACATATTATGTTCCTTCCTTTATGAAAAGAAGCAGTTGCTTTTATAAACTGAGATATGAGGGATACTTGGAACTAATAGGCATGTGCTTGTCAAATGACATGTACATTGAATTGACCTGCAAGAGAATTCCATATAGAGAGATCACTTATCTTTATGAAAAGGCTCTCATGATAGTTGTGTAAGTGATCCTTAGACTTAAGATCACTAACTTATCATATATAGAGAGAGTTATATTTTGATCCTGACCACATGTTATCCTAATCAAGGGTAACAAGTGGGTACATATTAGGTATAACATAAACTACATAAAGGTATTTAAGTAATCAAGAAAGGATTAATCACCCTAGGTGAATTCAAAAAATATTCTCTATTTGTTCTCAAATAGTATTGATTATGAAATCCTTAGCCAAGGTGGAATGAGTTTTGAAAAAAGTTTCAAAATCTTATTCAAAGAATTAATTACTATAATGTCGAGAACTAAAATGATTTAACAAAATAGACATACTTCATGCTATAATGTTTAAATCAGAACATTCATAATAAAGAGATAATAATTACACCGAGAAACTAGTCACTAAGAGGTTAAGTCAAACCACTTATAACTTTTCTAATATTTAGGGGATCATGACAGGTTGCTAGACATTGTATTTGATCTTCAAATATAAATCAATCAATTATTGAATTGATAATAAATTAAATTGTTTAATTTATTTAGGATTATGATTTATATTTGGGTCACCTTATTAGGGAACCTAATAGGTCACACACATAAGAACTATTGGTCAGAAATTAAAATGTGATGATTAATCGTGTGACTTGATTGTAAAAAAAAAAATTAGAAATTGAGGACTAGAATATAATTAATACATGAGATTACAATTCTAAACCTTGAAAATTGACAAGATCAAAGAGTTAATGTCTTCTCCCAAGTGTAGGAGTGTCGAAGTAATAAATAACCCGGCAAGACCAGGGTCGAACCACATGGAGGTTAACTGTATAAACTACATCTAAAGAAATAAATAATAACATAAAAAGATTGAAGAGAACTTTGAGATGTGATATTGATAAAAGGATTAAACAAGGATAAAATAATTGTCAAGGTTAGAGGATCCACTAATGGTATTTCAAACAAGTATAGTATAAACTCGTTTTATTACTCAACTGGAAACCACACACAAAGGAGGTTCCAATCAGATTATAAATTATTAACATAATTACATTAGTTATCTTATTCGAATAATGTTAATACTTGTAAATGTTGTCAGGTATTCATGATTATAACTTATGTTAACAACAAATCAAGTTTCTTTCATAGGACAGGTGTCGGTTATACCATACGGTTGGGCTATGAAAGTGTCAAGTATTTGTTGTGCCAATAGTTGTACAACATAAATCTAGATAAACCATTTAACAAGCAAATTATTTAAAGTGAACAAGATAACAAATACAAAATATGTTAGTATCAAATATTAAAGTCCATGTTGAGTTTATGTTATACTTATTTTTACACCATTAGTGTAACATTTTCACCTTGATATAATAAACTTAGCTAAACATAATGAAAGAGAGAAACATAAATAAACAAGATAAGAACATAAATAAAATATAAGTTAACTAAGTAAAGGAAAGGAAAAGAAAAGCATAAACAAGAGATTAATATAAACAAA
>Ga0325405_1001080_pt1 | contig 27478 bp, 13 predicted proteins | sample PopdelMetagenome_21_FD_205663 | JGI IMG/M metagenome (GOLD analysis project Ga0325405, IMG submission 205663) | Populus deltoides microbial communities from Bellville, Georgia, United States - Xylem-Control-R2 | ecosystem: Host-associated > Plants > Phyllosphere > Stem > Wood/Secondary xylem...
CTTGTGGATGTCTGGAGAAGTAAAGAATACTATCTTCAGGCGGGCCTACTGACTCCCCTCTTCACCAGCCCATAAGGCAATAACTTCCATATCGTACTGTTGACAAGGACATGGTTTCCAGGCTGGTGAATTACTGCCCTCGCCCAATCAAGAAAGGCCATGATAGATGATGAATTAGCAGCCTTGTACTATATTTAACAAGAAAAGGATACTGTAACAGGTCTGATCCTTGCACGTTTTTTTAAAAAAAATTGTTTTTATGATGGGGCCAGTTGTTTATTTTTCTTCTTATCTCCTTATATATGGTAGGAGAGTTGATAAGATAAAGCAACTCCACTCTTAGCTCCCTCTTACAAAGAGGGATATCACAGACAAAATGGTCAAACACCTCTCACTGTTTGGGTTCGTCTTTGTCTTCTCCTCCATAACATTCCCACATTCTAGCTCTATCTCGCCTACCTTGCAGCCTCGTCCTCTGAAATCCTTTGATCCCAAAAATATTCAGGTATGGAGCTATCAAATTAGCATTTCTTTTGACATGATTTTGATTCGCATTATTCAAAGAATCTGTACACAAATTTGTCATTTTTTATTCACATACTATATCTTTTTCCCACATAAATCTCAGGCTGCGAAGAGCTGTCCATACGAACTTGTTATAAAGACCAGTTGCTCCTCTACAACTTACACCAGAGACAAAATCAGCCTAGCTTTTGGTGATTCTTATGGCAATGAGGTTAGTATGAAACCTAGTTTACTATATGAGATTTGAACATGTTTCCCGTTTGGGTTCATGTCTTTTTAGTAACTAAAAAGATGTAAGAAAAATACAAGGAAACCAACAACATTCTTGTCATTTCCAGCAAAACAAGAACAGAGCGTCTCTAGTCTAATCAGATTTTCATGGCAACAGATCTTGACATTCAAAATCTAAAATGAACCCATTAAAGGAAAATAAATCTAGATAAAGGGATAAAGGGTCTGATCTGATTTTTGTGTATTTTAAATTTGATTGATAAATTGTTTTAGGTCTATATCAAGAGACTTGACGATCCATCTTCAGGAACATTTGAGACGTGTTCAACAGATTCATTCCAGATAAATGGACCATGTGTGGATGATGTTTGCTATCTATACATGCTGAGGACAGGATCTGATGGCTGGAAACCTGAGAGTGTGAAGATCTACGGTTCATATACCAAGACTGTGACATTCAACTACAACAAATTCCTTCCAAATGGGGTGTGGTATGGGTTTAATGTCTGTGGTCGTGCATCTGAGTCAGCAATTATGTAGTTGACAATGTGATCATGTTGATGATGATGATTGTTGTTGTGTTTTGTTAAACACATTACGGTAAATCATTAATAATGGACTCCGCATATACTGAGGATTTGACGGCCTAGAAAGTTTTTTTAAAAATATAAGTGAAAATTAGCTTGATTAAACTTAAGGAACATTACAGGTCAATTTACCAACTTAATTTAAAAGAAAAATCTTTTTAAAAATTAAATATATAAGCAAAAAATAACTATCATTTAAAAAAGACCCCCTAAATAAATAAATAAAAGAAGAGATATTAATCTAAATACAAATAAATTAAAATTTTGAAAAAAAAAATATAAAACAAGCATAAATTGAAAAAAAAATAAAAAAGACGAGGCACTGCTAGGATTGGCAAGTCAGGTCAATCCGTCTAACCCATTTCTTTAAGGCTTAGATGACTGGGCCCTATATTTTTTTTGTTGCATTTGAGGTGGATGACATGTTGTTTGCCCCAATTGTTTTTTTTTAAAAAAATTAGACGACTCGTCGTCTGAAGCTATCCAGATTTTTGTCACTATAGTGACCGAAAAATCAAGCATTAATTTTTTCACCTCAAAAAATGTTTTTTAATCCACTTTCAACCTAAGATACCTATAAAACACCTTAAAAATTGTTATAAACTTATTCATGGTAAAAAAAACCACTCTGAAATAAAAAATCAAACTGAGCCTATATATATTTTTCAAGGACATTCAAGGCAAAAAAAAAGAAGAAAAAAAACACTTAATATGAACTCCCCTTATCAAATGAAACCATTTGACACAAATATTGACTGTTTGGATGACCTAAATCGACGTCAATGACACTTTTATCTATTTACGTTTGGAATTTAGCAACCTCTCTCTCTCCTCTTTAGTCGGGGACCGAAAATAACAAAATAAAATTTTGTATCAAAATTGAACTTGAAAAATATTAAGGTGCTGAAATTGTAAAATTTGCATTATTTTTTAAGTTCAAAGACCAAAAATGTATTTGTTGCTGAAACTTATGGCACATCATCCATGTTTAGTGCCTCTTTCCTCTTAGTCCCTCTTCTTTTAACCCTATATTTTTCTAAGAAATCACAATCAATTGACATTTAATTAGGATTAAATTACTGGGAAAAAATTGAGGCTCAAAATGAGTTTTCGACAAATACATAATGCCAACACAGTGCCATCAATAGTGATTTGTATGTGCATGAACAATACCTACCTTTACAGTAAAAAATCCATGCGTTTTAAGTTATAGTACTAGTCTACTAGATTAATCTATCAAACCCACAACTCAAGTTATAAGACGGAGATAAATCAATAAAAAAAAATTCAATGTTGAAGGATATGAAACTGAGATAACCTTTTTAAAAAAATTAAAAAAAAGATCTGATTTAACTGGGGTTAAAATACCGAAACCTGTGACCCTGATCTTGAGACCATAATATCCTTATAGAAAATAAATCAAAATAGATTATAAAACTCAATTCTCAATCGATCCAATATTAAATGATAAAATTAAAAAAAAAAACAACCCGAATCAACTCAGGTTAACCTATTAAGCATTATTCTCGGGTTATGAGAACGGAATAACCTTATAAAAAGCAAATAAAACAAATCATAAAATCTAATTCTCAATTAATCCAATAACAAATGATGAAATTGAGAAAAAAAATAAAACTCTAATCAATCTGGTTAACTCGTTAAATTCATAATTTGTGTAATGAGAATGAGATAACTCAATAAAAAATATATCTAATATTAAATGGTAAAATTTAAAAAAAAATAGAAGAAAAAAACAAAGAAATTTTTTTCTCTTCAAGTTACACACATGTGGTGAAATTACTTTTCAATGCTACATATCTTCCCCATGTTTTAGTTAATTGTTAATAATAAAACACTGGGAGCAGCCAAAAGGGAAATAAAAAAGTTAAAATTGGAAGTTAAGAAGGATGGGAAAAGGGGATGTTCCTTGACTCTTCATGGACTATAGAGCGTGACAAGAAGATGAGACGTCTGGCACAGTCATCAAGAAACGTGTTATGGATTTTGTTGCCCTTTTCGCAGCGTGTGCTTTTCACCCCTTCCCCTCCTTGGCTCCTCCTCCTAATGGATTGAGTATTATCTAAGTGAACCACTGTTCAACTCCGATTGCTTCTTTTGGGCCTCCGATAGAGAGGAAAAGACTAAAACAGACTAACATGGACTGGCGGCATAAGATGAGGAAAGCTTGGTTTGCTGTTTCTTCAAGATTCAAGTTTCGTAAATCTGGTTAGTTTTTGCATCTTATCACGGTTTCTTTACTTTAACTACACCAGTAAGCTCTTTTCTCTAGCCCAATGTAGATGGAGATGCGCCTTACTTGAGCACATGATGATTCTTGGTGGGAATACCAAGTTCTACGTGGTTGGACTAGGAGAACTAATGCTGATGTCCATGCCTTATGATTAAGCAGGTTCAGGGGGTGGTGCAGCTTGTAGGGGTGCTTGTAGTTTGTTGAAGTTGCAAGATGATGTACAAATGTGTGGGTATAGAGATGTGGGAAGTAATGTGGAATATGTTCATTGAATCTAATCCGGAGAAAATGGCAGCAGCACTAGTGAATTCTACTTCCAAACCCACCAGCACGCAAACCCAAATGCCTTCTTCGAGGTCTTTCCTTTGGTCTCACAACATAACCACCACCACCACCACCACCACCACTACCACTACAACTTCGTTTACTTCATTCAATCAAGTTATAATTACCACAGAAGAAAAAAATGCAGAAACAATTGGGGGGTAGATATGTATGTATTTAGTTTATTGTCATCGACAAAATGGAAATGAGATGACATGCTGTATGTAACAGTTGTTCTCACAGGAACACTGTTGACCAAAACTATTACAGTTCACAGTCTCATAATCTGGTCATTAATTTATCCTAAACTCTTTTAAGTTTTCTTTCTTGATCACATATTCTAAAGTTTATTGTCAAGTTATTGGACCATGGGCTATCTATATAGCACCATCAAAACTCTCCTCTACAAAAGAAATCCATGGCGCATCCCATGATGAGAGAGCACTTGCTGTTGAAAAACAGACTCGAGGATTTAACCCAGTTGATTATGCATTTCCAGTAAGGTTAATTATTGTTAGTATATGTTTTCAACTGAATTCCGTAGCCTTGGTAAGAAATTATTCATCACAAAGCAATTAATAGAAATATATTTTGATAGTGCTGACATGATCATCAGTATATTAAAAGGAAGAGGAAGGATACTTGCATTGCTAAATATCATTTTTAGGGCAATCGCCTGAATTAAAGCATCGGGAAATAAGTCTTAAGAACCGAGTTGAAGGAACCTTTGTGCCATGGGATGCTTGGCTTCAGACAAGTCATCAGGTTTCAAAACTTCAACAATTTCTCCATTCACAAGGAGGCAAACTACATCAGCAATCCTCTGGATCTGTTTGATGCTGTGAGAGACAATAACAACTGTCAGCCCTCGTTGTTTCTTTAATTTTACAAGAACATCCTCTATGTTTTGTGTTGAAATTGGATCCAACGCACTAGTTGGCTCATCCAGTAGCAAAACCTTTCAAAACACAGAATATAATCAGAAGAACAGCATATATTGGCCAACTGAAAGCAGATTTAGCAAGTGCGTGAAAAAAAACTGGAGGCATGAAAACACAATGCAAAGGAATGGAAATTGCAAACAGTTTCTGCACATTTCAATAGGCATTACCTCTGGTTCATTAGCTAGGGTCCTAGCAAGTGCAACCCTTTGAGCTTGACCGACAGATAACTCATTGCTAGTCTTTTTGTAGAAGGAAGAATCAAGGTCTGCAAGCGAAAGCAACTTGTAAACCTCGTCATCGGTAAGCTTCTTTCCCTTCAATTGTGGTCCATATCGTATGTTATCTGCAACCGTGCCTGAATAGATTGAAGTCAATGGTCAGTTAACTATAAATCACATAGCATTTCTTAAAGGTACCAGGCATATATCCGTTAAGTCAACAGAAGATAATGTGCTATTACTGCCGTCTGCTGCCGCAGCTACAACTGGAATTTCAAGGGGGAAGCTGCTGCATCACAATCCCAAATGAATAATCAATGTGATTTCCATCACGAATCTTAGTCCAGAAATTGTGTCGGGACTTGGAACACATTAGGCGAAGGCACGTGATGGTGGTTGAATGCGTGACAGTGAAATACTTAGCTGGTATGCATAAGGATTAATCATAATATTACAACAATCAGGCATCCTGCCATCATAATATTACAGAGAAGTATCCAATAACGCAGCTAAGAAACTTGTAGCTATTTAAAATTTCAGATGACAACAACCAGTGTCTTGCCTGCCAATCAATATTGATGGCATGCTACCTGATCTGTAGAGCACTCTCTAAGGATTCCATAATCGACAAGGCCAAAAACTTCCTGAGCTACAATCTACGGTGAGCACTGTGCTATTTTGGGACTGGATTTCAAGAAAGAGCACTCTATACCAAAATACATGCCACCCTCTGTGCTGATCTGCACTGGGCTATTAACTCAATCACCTTACCAATTACAAGAAATTTACTAACTATAATGATAATTCATAACACTAGCCGAGCTTGGAAAGGCAAGAATTAAACATTGACAAGCATATTTATGCAGGTTTTGATTGATAAACCAATGGGTCAAAATGAAACTTTAAGAAAAAGAAAGAAAAAATCAATCTAACCATCAAAAAGAGCAGGAAGCTGAAAGAGCATCCCAACTTTCCTGCGATGGCCAAGAACATCAAGATCCTTAACATCATGACCATCAAGAAACACGGTCCCAGAAGGTGGTTCCCACAATCTGTTAAGTGACCTCAAAACCGTCGACTTTCCACTTCCACTAGGGCCTATAATCCCCACAATCATCCCTTTAGGTATGTCCATATTGATTCCATTCAATATGGGCACCCCAGCATCAGAAACCTTAGTCAAATTTCGTATCCTAAACTTGGCTTCTGCCCCATCTTTCGCTGCTTCTACGTTAACAGCCAACAGGGGTTCCTGATTCCCGTTACCTGGAAACAAAGGAAGAGAAAACGGTAAAGGGTTTGAATAGGAAGACAAGAAACACAGGATAAGTCAAGAGATAAAGAGATTACTGTTGTTGAAGAATGCTTTTACCTGGAGAGATGTCTACAGCTTGGTAAAGTGAAGTCAGAGACATTATTGTATTTTGTGTTGGGTAAGCAAGTTAGGAAGTGGTGTTGGTCATTCTGACATATATGGCCAGCAGAAGAAGCCTGCCCCAGTTTTCGGTGGAACGATGGACCAGGTTCGTGATTCCTCAGATCAACCTTTCCTTAAATAAAATAAAAAAAACCACTTGCTCTGGTTTTTGGCATTCTTGTCCAGGCTAACAAAAGTTTAGGATATCAAGCCGAAGCCAGTTAATTATTTTTATAGAAATTGTCATTGTTTATATATATATATATATATATATATATATATATATATATATAAAATTTAACCTAAACCGATGGATTGAGAATAACAAATAATTTGAAGACTCATCTTATAACTTATATCTTCAAGGACTCAATTCATACATGGATAACATTTTGAGGACTGATTTCAAATCCCCATTTCCTCGCCTCCCTCCTCCAAAATATTTATATTAAAAAAAAAAAATCAAGATGTTTAGAGAGGAACTAAATCCACGATTTCATTTCTTAAACCCACCACGTGCAAACAACACATCGTGCTAAAAGCTGAAATATTGGTTTTTATTCTTATAATTATGGATTTCAAAATTCATCTTTGTTTTATTATATTATAAAAAAACTATTCCAGTATAATTAGTATTTTGCTTCTTGGTCATTTTATTTTGTTTTTGTCTAAAAAATAAGATAGTTTTTTTTAGCATAACTTAAGTATCTTTTAAGAATTATACAAGGTTATTTTGATAATTATATTTTTAATATATAATAAAATTACTAATGTAATTATTGAATAAAATAATCCAACACTTTCTACATGAGTGTACAAGGGCGTAGTTAAGCCTAAAATTGCTCCTTTTTTTTTTGGATTGCGTATAAAAATCAAACAAGCTCTTTAATTTTTTTTTTTGATTTAGTTTTTTTTCTCTTATTTGCAATTATTGTATTGACATTAATTATTTTAAATGGTTTGTCCTGTATTTTTTCTTTTTTTTTTCTAAATTAATGTCTCCTTAAATTTTTTATCATCTTTTTTTTTTTAACTTTTGTTTTGTTGTTTTTGTTTAATTATCTTTTTTTAATTTTAGTTTTCTTATTTCTTTTAGGTTGATTCTATTAGATTAGCACTCAATAATTTTTTTCTATTTCACCTCTATTTTTTTTAATCATAAATAATTTTCAATTTCATTCTTTTATGATTTTTTAATCTTTCAAATTTAATCCTAATTCTTTTAATTTTATTTTTTTTATCTGTGATAATTCTTTTTTTAGATTTTATCCTCATTAGGTTTTTCCCTATGAGTTTTTAAGCCTCTTTTTTTGTTCTTTTTTTCACAAGTTTTTTTATTAATAGTTTTTCAACGATTTTATCATTCAAAATTAAATTAGATGATATTTAAGTTTTTTGATTAAACTTGGGTCCATAATTTAATAAGTTGTAAGAATTTTTAGGATTAGGTTTAGGAGATTCGATTAAGTTTGCTTGGTTTCCCCCTTATTTTTTTATGCTGATGTATTTTTTTTGTTAAATTTGACTTTTTTTATAGTTTTTCATTAATTATGTTAGCATTGAGTTATTTGATAATCGAATAGGTTTGAGTTTGATTTTTTGTTTTTTTTTTGTAAATTTTTAAATTTAACTAATAATTTGGAAGTTCAATTTTATTTAACCTATCACTCTTTTTACTTTAAAAAGAAATTGTTTGGCCCACGGCAACCGCAGGTAACTTTTATAGTTATATCTTTTTTTTTTTTTAGATTCAAGAAAACCTCACCCTCTCAGAAAGCGCACTTTGTGGGCCCAGGTGAGGGAGTAAAACCCCGGCTGTCTCAGGCTCTTACAAGAGGTGCACGCCCTGACTCGAACTCGAGACCTGCTGTGTAGATCTCAAACCCTTTGCCAGCACGCTACGCCCTTTGAGGACAAAATTAAATTTAAATTAAATTTTATAGTTATATCCTACCAACATTGTTTAGTCAACAATGTTTAAAACATTAATGTAAAAGAGTGAATTAGGATTAATTTTAAAGAAAAGTAACCACTCTAATTTTTAGTATTAATTGGTTGGAGCTCATCTACCGATCATGCTTTGAGCTCACAAATCACTCTTTGTTCACTAAATATATTTAATTTAAATTAAATTATTTTAATTAATCATAGACGTTTAAGTGACTAAAACAATTAAATATTAATTATATTAGCATAACCATTTAAATCTTGCAAAGTCAATAAAATTTATTAACTGAAACAACTATAATTAATTATAATTTAAAATTAACCGTAATAAGCAAGTCCAAGCGAAGAAACTGCCCTCAAGTTCTAGCTCTTAGGCTTATGTTACCTTTGGATTCGTGAATTTGGAAAGAGGGATTAGAATTCTATGAGTTTTGCAACATGAATCAGTTTTTAATTCTATTTCTATCCGGAAGGAATGGACCCATATATAGTTAGAAAATGGAGATTTGAGAATTAGTCGCCATGGCCACCCGTGAGAGCACATATCAATTGAAAATACAGAGAATTTGGACAAGAAATGAATGGACGAAGAACATGCCTAATAGTTTGTTTAAGACCGAACAACTTCAAGTTGTATACAGGTAAGGAAAAGAAAAGTCAATTTTTTTTAAGGAAAAAAAACAATAAAGACAAAGCGAGGAAAATAAAGACAACAGAAAGTAAACTTGGTGTTGATTCTATCTATGGCTTATGAAGAGCTCTTCCAGCAAGCAAAGCAGCTTCCATGACTACAGATATAACATCAATAACTTCATCAACTTGGCATTTGTTCCCCTTAAATGTATGTGCACCTGAGTTTCTGAAATTGTTCATGCAATTGATGAAGTTTTGGCTGCACTCTTGGCTTAGATAGTCATCTGCATGCAATAATGCACCATCCCCACATAAAAAATAAATAAATTATTACTTCAATAATCACAAGCAACACAACACAGCAAATTTCCTGTCAGTTACACTCACAAGCAACCACATTCATAGCTGTCCATATGCCTATCCTAATGGTGACTTCATCTATAGAATTAGCTTTCAATTTCGACTTATTTTCTATAAATCTCCACCGACACTTAATTACCATGGTAATTCTTAATGACTGGCATTGTTTGTGCCTTCTTTTTTTTTATTATTAATTCTATGATTAGGGTATTGCATGCCTTGCCTCTAATTGTGTGCTTGGTGTTCTAAGACCAAAAAAAAAACAGGGGTGCATGTTTTCACCATCTCAATTGTTACCAGCTATTTTACCTACTATTTTATCTCGATATAGTAACTCAACGTAAAGATAAGGGAAGGAAGAAAGGGAAAGGAATATTTATCTTTCTATCAAATCACAACTACTGATTTTGGCATAGTCAAATAATTCTCCCCGTTCATGATAATTTTTTGTAATCAATTTGTCCACCTCCTAGTTTAGATCTATGGGATCTATAATTAAACAGTTGATCTCCCTTTTACCAGAAAAGGGACCATATATTGAGAAGCACTTGAAGAAATTTAAAGAAAATTACACCAACAACGGAGCCATGCTCTTATGGTGAATGAGAAGTACTTACTGTTCTTTGCTTGCACACAGGCGTCATGCTTCATACAACAAGCATCAAGGCCATCACAAGGCTTCTCTCCCGGGCATCCGCTATATAGAAGCCCACAATACTTGCCATATCTCAAAAACGGTGGCACTGCCATCCACATAAATCAACAACAATCTTGACCATATTCTTGTTAAAACTCAATGAGAAGAACATTCAAACACAAAAGAAAAAAAGAAACAGCCCTAAATAGTTTACTGTAAAGCGATTCTATCTGTAAATTTTTTTTTATAGATTTTGTTGTTTGTTGTAATAGATAGATCGAACTGTCTTCTTGGAAAGAAAATAAATAATTGTGAAGATAATTGCCCACCTGAACAGAACTCTGACTCGCATTTCCTGCTACAGTCTTTGCTCTAAGGAAAACGAAGAAATCTTCAAGTATTAAGGCTTGTATATATGAAAAGAAAAAATAACGAAAAACTGAGAGATGATAAAAAGAACAAACCAGGGAGATAGCAGAATCAGTTGTTTGAACTCCAATGTTGAGTGCTTGGACAGAGAAGGATGAAAAGGCAAGGACAAGGAGTGAACAAGAAACGAGAAGGGCTAGCTTCAATGAGTTGCTGCACTCCTTTGCCATTGTTCTAAGGACTGAGAAATGAAGCTTGGTTTTGCTTAAAAGCAGAGTGTATGAGCAGAAAATGTTTTATTGAGAAACTGAAGAAAAGGAGGAGGCTTGTCTTGTAATGGCTCGTGATCCCTTTTTGGAGTCTTGTTCATGCTCACACTTCTGACAAAAGTGAGATGTTTATAATTGGAACAAACTGCGGGGTCGTTGTAGGGTCCATCTCTTGTGAACTTGCTCTTTCAACCACCTCTCAATCAAACACCCCAAAATGGTAAAAAAAAACAGAAAAAAAGTGTTACTGATTACAATGATCTTAAACCCAAATTCGATCTGATCTCAGTTGGGTTTTTTAAAATAAAATAAAAAAAATTAATATGGGTGTTAACCCTAATTTGCTAACCATTCCTTTCCAAATGTTCTCTTTCTATATAAATAATTCATTTTAGGAAGTATATTAAGTATTTTAAAAAATAAAATAATGTGAATTCTAAAAAAAAGTTAGACAGGTTGATTGGTAGGATTTTAATTTAACCTTCCGGCTAGAATCCTCATAAATAAATTTTTTATGATATTGATGCTGTAACTACAGTATATTTACATTATATTTCTCTTTTATGTTATTAATATTCAGTAATTAATTATAGTTTGAGTAGCATAAAATTTTATTGCGGAAACCCACATTTCCAAGATGGCAATTTAATCCCTCTTTTATTTTTACTGTTCCTAACAGTAACCCTAATTTGCTAAACCATTCCTTTCCAAATGTTCTCTTTCTATATAAATATATTAGGGCAAGCAGACTCCAAAGTCCTAACTATAAACAAAATGGGCCATGAATTACTCATTCCATAACCCACCAACCCAACATTACTTTATAAAATAGTTGACCATCTACAAGTTGAGATTTTCAGTCCACACAAAACTATGCAAGCTCACTCATGACTTATACAATATAATTAGGGCTCAGAGCACATCACTATATATATTCCAAGCCCAATCACTCCATGTAAACTAGCTAATTGCCTTCAAAAGGACTTTTCTAAAAGCTCTGCTACGTACTGGATATATAGTTAATTACTAGCTAGGATAGCTTCCAAGCTTTACCACCATTGATGCTGAATTTCTTAAGCCTTCCGAAGAACATTACTAAGATGAGGATAATTTTTCCCAGGCTACTCCACCTTCCAACAAACCCAAACCATGCATCCTTGCACGAGCTATCAGGTTCAAGTTGTCGTTTGCAGCTATAGCCAGTTGAGAACCCGACATTTCCATATGCACTACAAAATGATTAATTTTTCAACAAGGAGTTAGTTAAATATATTATGCACACATGCAGTCGTTCTCTGTGATAAGAATTTAGGGTACCTTATGACTTCTATGGTGATATTGAGTACGTTGAAGTTGAGAGGGTCTTTCTTCAACTTCTCTCTCTCTGAGACGCAAATGAGAATCACAAAGATGGCTAAAGTAGATAAAGGTGAGAACAACAGGCACTGAACCAAAGACTTCCTTTGGTCTTTGCATTTTTGGCCAGTTTCTGAATCAACCTCTTCCTGTTGCTTTTTCGGCATCAATGAAGTGTATGGTGGGAGATACCTGCAAACACAGAAATAAATATAAAAATAAAAATAAATCCAAGATTACATAATTAGATGTGCTTTATATATTTAGTCAACCTTGATGGTTAAGCATCAAATTCTCCAAAGAAGCAGGGGTCAAGGCCAGCACTCGACCTCATTATGTTTTCTTTCCTTTTAAAGACAACTCGGAACTGTTTTCTTTGAATTTAAATATATATATTCTTGAAGAAGCTAAGACTTTTAGAAGAAATGAAATATCAGAGATGATTTTATTCCAGTTGAAACGAATTTGAGCTTGAAAGGGACAATTCGTCATACAGCAACAACAAGAATCAAATATATGCATGCAATATACTTATGATAAGCTTCTAGCAGTACTGTTCAATGCATGATTAATAGATTTGATTCTGTTTGCATTGTCAAAATAATATATTTTGCATTGTTTTTTAATTTCAAAGTAAGTGATCTTTTAATTAGAGATCCACTTCTTGGTTGTTTATCATATCTAAACTAATTAATTAATTAATTAAGGTCTGTAGTGCTTTTGGGACAATATAAATTAAATAGGGTTTATACTCCATCCACTTTCAATGGATTAATCCATATACATACATTATATATAGATAGATAGCCATGCACGATAAAATAAAAAATAGGAAGAGAAAAATATAATATATATATATTAAGGAGAGAGAGAGTTAACTATATATCTGCTGCATGGCCAAACACAAAATGATGAGAGAAACAAACCCAAAATCTAATAAATACAAAATAAAAATAAAAATGGGAGGCTCAACTAATATAAAACTTAAATATTTTTTTAAAAAATCAAAAGTCAACTTAATATTAAACTCAGTGCTATACAATGACCAGGCAAAATGGGAGGCTCAACTAGAAAAGTCATGATTATATATGGTCACGATCTAATTCTCCATGCATACATGATATCCATTTGGCGCAGAGAAAGGAGTTAATGGACAGGGTATGGGATTCCCCCACCATCGTTGTTGTGGTTGGATTTGACAGGAATTTTCTTTTGAGATCGATACAATACTATTCGTTTGGGAATTGCAGGCCACATAACAGTGTAGTGCGTAGCTAATATTTTTTGTGGCCAGTATTATGATTCCCAGTATTTCAAAAAGAAAAGTATGAGATAAGTTGTTTTTTTAGTCTCAATATATATATTAGCTTTAATGCATGTACTTCTTTCCTAATTTTGTTTTGGCTCAAATTAGTTATCATGCAACCTGGGGAAAAAATCTTGATTTTCTTAGTAAGCTTAAAAGTTCGGTACTTGAGAATTGCAATTTTCGTTTCTCCTTTTGTTTTTCTATTGAAAAAGAATTTAATTAAGGATATATGGGTTGTGATCTTGAACGTTCAAAAAGTGAATTTAAATATATCAAGCTGATCATAGTAAGTTTGAAATATTTAATTTTAAAGGTATAAAGAAAAATAATCAGAGTGAGATTCTGTACAAATACAAAATTTGTGCATAGAGATATATACATGTAAAATAAGAAAGAGAGACTTACATCATAACCACGAAGAGCACCAAGATTGCTGGAGAGATGATGGAGAGATCGACAATAGATTCACCGGTATGCCTTGAATTTACAACCTGAAACAATGCACCCATCAACTTCTGATAGGGATTCAGACCATCCATAGCTCCTGAATTCCACTCCATGGAGCAAAAGAGTATGAACTGCACCAGTATAAACCCCGAGACTGTGATAGCGAGAAGGCACGAATGAGAAAAGGATAGCAAATGGCCATAGCCCATCTCTCTAGTATTCATCAGAATGTATCTGAACTCCACTTTCCTTGTGATTTTCTCCAAAATCCAGATCAGAAATCGCAGGCATGATGGGTATAATGTGTTTCCAAGAAGAATTTGAGGGATGAGAATGAGTAGGAGACCTGGATTCTTCTTGAAAGCTACCATGTTCTCATTTGTAGGCACAAAACCACAGTTGGAAAAGGTAGAGACTGTGGTGAACACAGAGAATGTCTGAATCTTAATTCCTTTACTGCCCAGGACTTGTCTTGCACTAGGAACAAGGCTTGTATACATAGCAACTAAACTAGAACCAGTTATGTGAACAACTGAAAAATAGCCCATAGCCACACAAGCAAGGCTCTTAAGTGAGTTCAACTTGAGACTGTGATCATTGTCTAAAGAGTTGAGATTACATTCTAGGTCTACATTGGTTGGTTTCTCAATCTCTAGCCCTGGAAAGTTGGTACGTTTTGGAGGATTGTGGTAAACAGAAGAGACTCTACTTTCCTTGGTTTCATGTTTAGAGAATTTGAACCTTGACAGATAAAGTCCAAGGATGGAAGTGAAGACCTCTCCACCCAATAACATCAAAATGGTCATGATGATAAATTGGGTGTTAGAGAAGACCTCCATTTCCACCGTTGACATGCTTGAAACTGTTGCCGAAGAAACAGAAGTAAAGAAGATGTCAAGGCTTGCAGGCCTTAATGAGCCAGGTCTTGGCTTTGAAACCTTCAAAGCCATATGTCCAACCAAGGAAAGGATTACAAAATAAGCAAGTTGAACCCAAAAACGGTGTATTTGAAAGACTAATACACGAAGGAAGGACCGGATTGAATACATGCAAGATTTATGGAAGCAACTTACTTTGTTGCAAAAGAAATTACGAGGGTGCTCTAATTTCTTACCAAAACAAGCAAAGCTCTTCATCTGTACTAACAAGAAATTAATTTGCACCTCAATGGGATATGGTGTTTATAAAAGAGCAATACGGACCCTACTGAGCGAGCTAGCTAGCTAGCTAGTCGATAGAACACCAACTTTAGTTGGAATTCACTGTGAATGAGTGGCTGCTAATCATGCAAGCTTAGTGGAATAATAGAAAAAGAAATCAAAGGGGCAGGAATGCTTGTTTATAGTATTTGGCAACTGTTTAGCGTAGGTTAGGTATGTGTAGAGAATGATCTAGCAAAACCAGAATATATGCAGTATCGGAATAGAAAGGTGATTCTAAACAAAAAATTTCTTTTAGCTTCAATTACAAGGTTTGAATCACGATAGTGATACTTTAATGAGGTGACATATGAAAATTATTTAGCTTTCAATCTTTATATATATATATATAATTTAACATTTTAAAGATATTCATGAAAGTATCAGAACAGAAAAGTGAGTCTAAACAAAAACTTTTCGTTAAGCTTGAATTATAAGGTTTGAATTAAGTAAGTGATGCTTTAATTATGAGATGACATTATTGATATTGTAATGAAATTACATATATGAAAATTATTTACCTTCTAATCTTTATGCCCTGTGAAACAATTTCTTCATTAATTGTGCACAGGTATGCATACCACACGTATATACAACAAAGGAATACAAATGTAGGAGTACTGTTCAGATTTGATCAGACGGAATTCTTTATGCCCTGTAACAACAATAATTTAATTTGATCTAGAAGAATATTGTGCCTTTGTCTTGTCTTGTTTTATTTTATTTTTCGAAAGAAAACAGACATGGTTCAGCTTGTAAAAAGAGTTGGGAGTCCAGGATAAGGTTACACATCAAATAATGCATGCGTTGTGTTGGACACTTCGACGTGACTCTAATGCGCTGATTTGATTAGATATGTAGTTTGTTTGTTATTAGACAGAGTCAAGCTGATCAGCAACTTCAGTCATGATGGGCTTAACCTAATCCCAAAATTATTATATAAAATAATATCAACAAACATTGTTTACCAGGACCATGTGTTTATTGTTTAGCATGGAGCATTTGGGTTGCTTGAAAACTTGATGTTGGATTTTGATGCAATCATGGAGATTTTAGACTGTATTGAGTTTTTTACAGCGGTGATCTTGTGCTGGTGGAGTGAATATCAGGCTTAGCTTAGTTGATGAGCTAATAGGATAATTGATTAAGTCACTATCTAGAATGAGTTGACAGGGTAACATCCACGCTCACCTAAAATAACAAGTCTCTTTTATCAAATTAGAAGATCATACGATGCTTAAGTTAGTGGATATAAGAGAAAAGATAATGTATATAATGTATGGAAACAAGTTCTATAAACCAAGGAACACGGTATAAAAGACAACAGAAAAGTATTGACAGGGAGAAAGAATTTTGATAAATTTATTGCATAAAACAGCATTTACAAGGAATAGGAAACAAATAGTCGCACACCACTAAGGGAAATCGCTCCCATATTAGCACCACACCAAACAAGAATTACAATTTCAGAAACATAAACTGATGTGTTAATATGGAATATGCATCTTCAATAATAGGTTAAACATGAGGGACATTTGTTAAGGCAATAGATTTAACCGAAGGTAAAGGACCATGATATGTTGTAAGGTCAACTACATTAAAGACAAGATTGAACTGGAACTTCGGTGGTAGATCAATTAAATAGGAATTAGTACCGAATTGTATGAAGTTTGTCGTAAATGCCAGGGGGAAACCTTTCTGGATGCAACCGAATTAATACAAGATCTCCTTCCTTAACTTGCATATCCCGTTGGTGCAAATTGGCACGAGCAGCATACTTGGCAGTTTGTTCTGTCATTTTAGGCCTTACTAGTTAAATTCCCCCCGCGATATCGCGGGTCAATTATTTTTTACATTTCAAAAAAAGTCAAGATCTAAAAGTGTTAGGTTTTTTTGCAAAGTTATACCCAAGAGTTTTAGGTTTGGTTGCAACGCTTGACCCAAAAGTAATATTTATAATATTAATAATAACATTAAACTTGGGTTAACCCTTAGCATAAAAGTGTCTGGACTGCAATACCAGACCCAATAGCATTGGACGTGGGTCTGGCTACAAGGTCGTGTCATAAAAGTATGATAATTAAATAGATTAGTTAAAAAGAAAAAAACAAAAAAAAAACCAACAGGAAGAAAAAAAACTAATGAAGAAAAAGAAAAAATATATGAATTAACTGGGTTAACCTTTCAAATCAAGTTAACCCGTCATACCTTGAATTCGCATCGTGAAAGTTTGATAATTAAAAAGAAAAAAACAAATTAATGGATTAACCCAGAATTAACTGAGCTAACTTGTCAAACCAGGTTAGCCTATCAAATCCGGAATCCGTGTCATGAAAGTTTGATAACTAAATAGAAAAAAATTTAACATTAACAATTTAAATTAAACAAAAAAAATTAATTAAAAAGAAAAAAAACAAAAGGCATTGGCCTTTTCACTATGGATTGCACTATGCAGTCCACAGTCAAAGGCATAAAAATAACAAAAAAAAACAAAAACAAAAACTAAAAACATCAGTCGAGAACTACTTAGAAAAAAAATTTAATATTAATAAACTAAATTAATTAAAAATAAAAAATAAAAGAAAAAAAACCTCTAAGAAGAAAAAAAACTAAATAGAAAGAAATTTAACATTAACAAACTAAACTAAAAGAAAAAAAATAAAAAAGAAAAAAAAGCAAAAAACAATTACATGTTAACTCGTCAAATTAGGTTAACCCGTTAAACCCGGGATTCGTGTCATGAATGTCTGGTAACTAAATAAAAAAAAAGTGAAAATTAACAAACTGAACCAAACAAAAAAAATTAATTAAAAAGGAAAAAAATCCGGGTTAACTCGTCAAACCATATTAACCCGTTAAACCCAGGATATGTGTCATGAAAGTCTGATAACTAAATAAAAAAATTTAACATTAAAAAATTAAATTAAACAAAAACAATTTATGAAAATAAAATAACAAAAAAAAATTAAAGGTCAACCCATAATTAACTAGGTTCACTTGTGAAACCAGGTTAACCCGTAAAACTCGGGATATGTGTCATGCAAGTTTGATAACTAAATAGAAAAAAAATTAGCATTAACAAACTAAACTAAATGAAAAAAATTAATTAAAAATCAAAAAAAATTATGGGTTAACTTGTTAAACTAGGTTAACCCGTTAAATCCGGAAAACGTGTCATGAAAGTCTCATAACTAAATAAAAAAAATTTAATATTAATAAACTAAATTAAATTAAACAAAAAATTTTGTTAAAAGAAAAAAAACAAAGAAATAAGCAAAAAAATAATCCCGAAAGGTATAAAAAAGCTAAAAAAATGAGACAACTTAAAAAAAAAACCTAAAACATCAGTGTTTTACTGTGGACTGCACTGTGCAGTCCACAATAAAACATTAATCCCTTTTAGTATATGTTACAATTAATTAAAAAGAAAAAAAGCAAAAAAAAAATTCAGGTTAATTCGTCGAACTCGGGATCCGTGTCATGAAAATCTGATAACTAAATAAAAAAATTAACATTAACAAAATAAATTAAACAAAAAAATTCATTAAAAGAAAAAAACACAAAGAAAAAAGCAAAAAAAAACCCATAAAGGCTAGAAAACGAAAAAAAACAAAAAAAAATAGAAAAAAAACAAAAAAAAAGAAGAAGACAGCTCAACGTTTCACTGTAGACTTGCACAGTGAAACACTGAGCAATTTTAGTTTATTATCAATTAACAAATTAAACTAAACGAAAAAAAATAATTAAAAAGAAAAAAATTTCGGGTTAACTCGTCACACCAGGTTAACCCGTTAAACGCAGGATTCGTGTCATGAAAGTTTGATAACTAAATAAAAAAATTAACATTAACAAACAAAATTAAATAAAAAATTATTAAAAGAAAAAACAAAAAAAAATTGACGGCCCGTGAAACCTGAAATATGTGTCATGAAATTCTAATAACTAAATAGAAAGAAATTTAACATTAACAAACTAAAGTAAACGAAAAAAATTAATTAAAAAGAAAAAAAAGCAAAAAACAATTTCTGGGTTAACTCGTCAAATCATGTTAACCTGTTAAACCCGGGATCCGTGTCATGAAAGTCTGATAACTGAATAAAAAAAATTTAACATTAACAAAAAAAAATTATTAAAAGAAAAAAACAAAAAAAAAACCCTAAAAGTGTAAAAAAAACAAAAAAAAACGGTCATGAAAGTCTAATAACTAAATAGCAAGAAATTTAACATTAACAAACTACAGTAAACGAAAAAAATTAATTAAAAAAAAAGCAAAAAAAAAATTTCTGGGTTAACTCGTCAAACTATTTTAACCTGTTAAACCCGAGATCCGTGTCATGAAAGTCTGATAACTAAATAAAAAAAATTTAACATTAATAAAATAAAAAAATTATTAAAACAAAAAAAAAACAAAAAAAAACCCCTAAAAGTGTAAAAAAAATGAAAAAAAAACCAGCTCATCTTTTTGTAAATAGAAAGAAATTTAACATTAACAAACTAAAGTAAACGTAAAAAATTAATTAAAAAGAAAAAAAAATCTAAGTTAACTCGTCAAACAAAAAAAAATTCTAAGTTAACTCGTCAAATCATGTTAACCTATTAAACCCGGAATCCGTGTCATGAAAGTCTGATAATTGAATAAAAAAATTTAATATTAATAAAAAAAATTATTAAAAGAAAAAAAACCTTAAAAGTGTAAAAAAAAAAAAAAAACAGCTCATCTTTTACTATGGACTGCACTGTGCAGTCCACAATAAAAGACTGAGCCCTTTTAGTTATATCTTAATATTATCATGCAAAGAGGTCATGAATGTTGCAAAGTGTACCCCTAATTCATTGACTTTTTAGGGTAATGGTAACGGGATAACATCGGTTGGTGCTCTAGGATATAGACCATATACTAATTCAAAAGGTGTGCATCTCATGGTTCTATTGACATAGTTGTTATATGTAAACTCTGCATGAGGTAGAATTAAATCCCAACTAACTCCATGTTCGTCGGTGAGGCATATAAATAGGTTGTTTAGACTTCTATTAATAAATTATGTCTGGCCATCAATTTATGGGTTTCCTATTTTGGCCTATAAAGTCTTCCAAAAATAGCTCATAAACTTGACATGTCTGTCAGAAACTATAGAAAGAGGTAGGCATGTTTTTTTAGAAATAAGAAAGTTATATGACAAGTATCAAAGGTCATTTTACAAGGGGTAAAATGAGCCATTTTAAAAAACCTTCAATAATTTAGTTTTATTATCAAGCACAAGACTGGCCATGAAAATAAATTAGTTGATGCCTTTAGTGAAAGACCTTATCCAGTGGCAATTCTTTCAACCAAATCAATTAATGCCAAACAATATCAAGGAATGAAACAAGTTTTGTACACCAAGGAACACATTATAAATGATAGTAGAAAAGTATTTATAGAGGGAAAGAATCCTAATAACTTTATTGCAGAAAATAAGAATTACAAGGAATAAGAAATAAGTAGCCTCACACCACTCAAATGAATCAATCCCATATTGGCATCACACCAAACAAGGATTACAATTTCAGAAACACAAACTGCCTATTACAATCCTATTTTGCCATATATACAGTCTTCTAAATAGCAGTATCTAAAAAGATAAACAACACATTAGATAAGGACAATGGTAGTTAATTAACTTATTTTGCCATTTATAACTACAAGATAAACTTCAACCTATAATCTTTCTTTGTTGTCAACATGTAACATTAGAAATGTGGCTTGAATTGAGTGTTTCCATCCATCAGAACTTAACTTAGTTGAACCAAAACCAATAACATTTGTCTGCTGCATGGTGTTTCTACTGCCATGTAACATTAAAATTGCATTAGTATAAGAAAGAAAAGTAGAGTGGGTAGCATGAGCTTTAGGTGTATAAGAGTGTGAGGAGGTGAGTAAGAGTTGCTTTGTGCGTGGAGTCCTATGTCGTTGCCATGTTCACTTACCTAGTGACCCAAGAAATTTATATACCAAAAGAGTGAGGAGCAGGTGTGAGGAATGGGACAATGTGAGGTTCATGAGAGTTTGAGGAGGTGAGCAAGAGTTGCTTTACGTGTGGAGTCTTATGTTGTTGTTATATTCATTTACCTGGTAACCTAAGGTATTTATATACCTCGATCATGTGAGCATTCCTAGTGGAGAGTACAGAAATTCTTGTGTGGTCATATGAGCCGCAACATGATTCTTCTCTCTATGAGCATGATCAAAACACAGAATGAAGCTTATTGCATGCATTGAAAATATCATTGAATTTTGTTTGAAGGCCTTAAAGGCCACAAAACATTTTTTTTTCTTTAATCTAAGTGACTACGTTGTAAGATATGATTTCACAACTTATTGATTTGTAGAAGCTTAGCAATAATCAATACTTAAAATTATAACTTTTCTAATTGTCAAGACCTCAACTTCATTAGAATCCACATTACCTATGAAACAAGAAAAAATACAAAGAAATCTCCCTTCATTATCTTTGAGAATACCACCAATTCTTGAAAGTCTTGGTTAGCTATTTGATGACGCATCAACATTTCACTTCAACATACCTATAGGCGTCGGAGGTTTCCAAGATGAATCATTTCTTTTATTTGTTCTGTGAGTCCACATAATAAGACCATTTAAAGAATGAAGTAAGCTTGACCCATTATAGTAGAAACTAGAAACGTGGCCCGCGCTATGCTACGGGTCCATTTTTATATATAAAAAATATCAAAAAAAATTAAAATCTAATAGTATTGGGTCTTTCTACAAAGTTATACCTAAGAGTATTGTGTCTGTTTGCTACTCCTGAACCAAAAGTTATATTTATAATATTAATGATAATATTAAACTTGCATGACTCAAGTGTAAGTGAGTTTGGTTGCAACATCAAACCCGAAGCCTTGGATATGAGTCTGTTTGCAAGGTCTTGTTATAAAAGTGTGATAATTAAAAATAAAAAAAATTTAATATTACAGAATGAAATTAAAAAAAAAGATTAATTGAAAAGAAAAAAAATAAAGCAAAGCATTATTCCGATGAATAGTGCTTTGCAAGGAAGGGTACAGTAAAATCCCCTTATGAGATCACAATAATCTAATGAACAGTAAACAAAACAAATCATAAATCTTAATTCTTAATCAAATCGATATTAAAAGATGAAATTGAAAGAAAAAACTACTTAAAAAAAAGAAAAAAAATTAAATCAACTGATTTAACCCGTCAAACCTAGGATTCATGTCATGAAATTGAAAGAAAAAAGATTGATGTCTTTTAGTTATAGTTAATTACAATATTTAAAGAAGAAATTGGAAGAAAAAAACTAATAAAGAAAAAGAAAAAAAATTTGAATCAACTGGGTTAGCCCACCAAATCAGGTTAACCCGTCAAACCTGGGATTCGTATCATGAGAGTGTGATAACTAAATAGGAAAAAATTAACTTTAATAAACTAAAGTGAAAAAAAATATTAATTAAAAAGAAAAAAAAGGAAAAAACCTACAGGAAGAAAAAAAATTAATGAAGAAAAAGGAAAAAAAAATCTGAATTAACTGGGTTAACCCGTCAAACCAAGTTAATCCGTTAAACCTAGGATCCGTGTCATGAAAGTTTGATAATTAAATAGAAAAAAACTTAATATTAACAAACTAAATTTTTAAAAAATAATAATTAAAAAGCAAAAAAAAATACTAAACAAAAAAAAATATTAATTTAAAAAAAACAAAGAAAGAAAAGCCTACATGAAGAAAAAAAAATAATGAAGAAAAAGAAAAAAATCTGAATTAACTATGTTAACCCGTCAAATCTGGGATTCGTGTCATGAAAGTTTGATAACTGAATAGGAAAAAAAAATTACGGGTTAACCCAAAATTAGCTGGGTTAATCTGTCAAACCTGGAATCCGTGTCATGAAAATTTGATAACTAAATAGAAAAAATTTAACATTAACAAACTAAATTAAACAAAAAAATTAATTAAAAAGAAAAACCTGAAAAAAAAAATCTGGGTTAATCCGTCAAACCCGGAACCCGTGTCATGAAAGTTTGATAACTAAATAGAAAAAATTTAACATTAAAAAAAATATTCATTAAAAAAAACTACTTAAAAAAAACAAAGAAAAAAGCAAAAAAAAGAAGCTACTTAAAAAAAAAAGCAAAAAGCAAAAAAAAAAAAAACAGTTCAGTGTTTCATTGTGAACTGCACTCGAAAAAATTAATTAAAAAGAAAAACAAAAAAAAATCCGGGTTAACCCGTCAAACCTGGAAGCTGTGTCATGAAAGTTTGATAACTAAATAGAAAAAAATTTAACATTAACAAAAAAAATAAACAAGAAAATATTCATTAAAAAAACAAAGAAAAAAAACAGCTTAAAAAATAAAAAAATAAAACTGCTCAACTACATTGTATAATCTATAATAAAACACTAAGTAGTTTGAGCTATTGTTATAATTTGCACCATTACATTTCACCCAATTAGCAACTCACTAAAAAATGGAATAATACAAATCATCGTAATATGTTTTTTTCATAAAAAATGAAGTTATTATTACGAGCATTCTGAACAGATCAAAGTATACCACAAAAGAATTAGAATATCCAGATTTAAATGATCCCCCCACCTCTATTATTGTTAAACCTCTCTTAATTGAGTGGAAGAAACCACTAATCTCAGTGATTATAATAATAATCACTTGATGATTCCATAGTTCGGTAATTTGCTTAGCACACGTTCAAGTTGCCATTAAAGGAACTCCCACTATCTTTATTCTTCAATTATACGTCCTTTCCCAGGACAGTGACATGAAAAATCATTTTCATCATAACAGACTAATTCGGTTATTAATGTGTATGCATAGATGCAGTTCTGACTTCGAGTTAGTACATGCATTTCTTGTAAAAATTTAAGATAGTCAAGATTTTACTTGTTTATTTGAACTTATAAAATACATTTTCTGGAGGGTAGAGTTTCCTCGTTAAAAAAAAAAAAGTGTATGAATAGATGCTTTTACAATAACAAATAAGAGCACTAAACTATATATTCACTGAATTCTCAGTTTACAATGTCATCTCACTCTGTCATGAGATTTGGAATCAAATCGTCTTGACAGAGAAAGAAAAAAGGATGAATTAATATATAATCTTCTTATTTTCAAGGATTAGGTATTCTTAACCTTTTTATTAATGTATTAATATTAATCCCTTTTCAAATGCTCAACAAATCATCGGCACCGATTAAAAACGAATGAAAAAGACATCACACGAGTATCCATCGTCCTGTTGATTTTTCTACTAGCCGGCCCATAGGAGAATTTTATCGAGATCCCAGCAATGTTCAATCATCTCTTTTTTATATATATAATTTTATGATTTATTGTTATTTCTTTATATTAGTCTATTCCCTAGGACTATCATCTTTACAACCCATGTCACTTTCTGGTGTCCATGGTAGGTAAATATTGAAAACTGAAAGAGGTTGTAGATCGACGACTAATTAAGATCATCATTTCTGCGTTGGCTGACCCCGTAATGAAAGATGATGAAGATGACACTTCAAATTTGGGGCACAAGATTCAGGCTTCCCCACTCGGCGCACCCACCTGGTGGCTGGTGGGCCTTCGCTGTTCCATTACAATGGTGGAGTTTCCACTTATGCGGGTGTTTGTAAACATGATAAATTTTGTTTTTTTAATATTATTTTTTTGTTTTAAAATAATACTTTACCAATAGTTTAATTTTTAAAAAAAAATTATAAGTCTCGATCATTATAAATTTTTTTTTAGTCTTGAGTTTGACAATCAACACTTGTTTGTTAGATTCAAGTAAATGTGGGTCGCGCAGCTTTTAAAATTAAAAAAATAATAAAATCAATATAGAACTCGAGCATAACCGTCAGGCCACACCTACTTGAATCTGATGTAATTATTAGATCTAGACGCTTGGATCATGTAATTATTATGAGACCTGTGGACCAAAAATTCTCATTTTTTACTTTCAAGACCAATACAGTAATTGAACTGTTATGAAAATACATTATTATCCCCAAACAAATAAATAATAGCAAATTAACATCGTGCAAATCTCTTTACCCCTCAAGGCAACCTCATCTGATTTTTCGGCCAAGAGCAAAAAAATAGTTCTAAAGGGCATATCTACTGTAGTTTTGCCACAAGTTATCAAGTCTCCGTGATTTTTTAAATTTTAGTTTTTTTTCTGAGAAAATACTAGGTGATCCCCACTTACATACCAGAAGCCGATTCATTTCATGTATGATCCACAATCAAGTGACTGTAGAATCATATATATGGATTTATGGTGAGCCGGACTCTTCCTTCTTCAACTAGACAAATTATTCAATGCATTCCAGCAAATTATGTGCGTGATGCCATGGTGCTAAGTGCAATCACCACGTCTTCCATCTGCTTCACGTGTGTGCTGGGACTCACATGTGAAGCACGCACGCGGATGTGCAATAGCTTCACTCCTGGAAATGGCAGCCTTCAAACATGCAAGCAACCATAGCATAGATTGTCCATTTTCCTTCATTCTTAAACTCTAAGCTTTCTGTATTCATGCCTGACGTAAATAAATACTGCTTTCTACTACGCCATAGCAACTGGTAGTGCTGGCTGCTGGGGCTTCATTACACAATCACAATGGTGGAGTTTCCACCTTTGCATTTTTTAATCTAGGACGGGGAACTGCCGCGCATTAATTATCAGAAATGGTTGCTTATCAAGTGATTGTGGAATCATATGGATTCATGCTGAGCCGGACTGCAAATTTCACTGCTTTGGGTCCTTCTTCTTAAAAGTCAAAATGATTTAAGGGGGAAAAAAAAAGACTTGATAGATTTTTTATCAGTTCGACTGAGTCAGAGAGAATCCGAGATTTAAATTGAATCATATCATAATAGATCAATTTTTTTTTATTTATTATAAAACCCAAATTAACCAAATCAAACCATCAAGCTATGTGAAGTTTAATAACCAGGGATTTCACTAAGCATGCCTCCTAGAAATAGCAACTTTCAAACATGCAAATTAACAACCATAACATATAACGCTCATATACTGTGATTTATTAAATTCCAAGCTTTATTCTGTAACGTTTGACCTAAACGAGTACATGTATATTAGCATTTAATTATTGTTTTTATAAAATAAAAATGATGTAGTTAAAATAAAATAGATGAGACAAAACAGAAAATAAAAATGAAATTGTATTTGATAATAACAAAGAAGAACACGATGAATATTTTTATATAATGTTTAGTTAATAAGGGATAAAACAAAAGAAAATGAAAAAAAAGTTTGTTTTACTTTTGATATATATTATCACACTTACAGTGTCTTAAAATAATATATACAAATCATTGTTTTTGCTTTATTTATAATAAGAATTAATTATTATTTTTAATTTATTTAAAACAGTAATTTTTCCGTTCATCAAAATTAAGTTAAAAAAATTTGTAATTATCATAAGGGAAGATAATTCATTGCTAAAAAAGATGATATATTTAATTTATGATATTTTCTTTCTTCTCGCTTCTGATCACTTTCTTTCTCTTATTTATATTTTTCATATTTTTTTTTATAATTCTTGCTTTTATATTTTCTAATTTTCATATTTCAAATCTAATAATGAAATCAAGTTAATTAAAATCAATGATACATATTCAATTGTAAGTATAGAGATTGAAATATGAAACATTTAAAGAAATATTTGTGAGGAAAAAACTCACAAAAAAAAATTAACTTGATTTTATTTGTCTTTGTCGTCTTTATTTTTTTTGAAGGAACAAAAGTTAATAGAGTAATGCCTCGCATATTCTCTGAGAAATAATGTTCTGCCCTTTTAGCTAGCTAGGGTTCTAACACGCCCTGCAGATAAAGAGCATCACAGCTTAGAAATAAATCAATCTACAAACTGTTAAATCACCTTTGGCATGAGCAAAATGTAGACACAAAATTAAAATAGAGCCACTTAATCTCAGCAGTGAAAAGAATCATACATGAGAAGCACTCTAGCAGCCTCTTAACACTCTATGCCACACGAAGATTATATCCAGGGCTGTTGGTCGAGGGATTCTTCGAGCCTCAGAACGCCAATAATAAGCTCGCGTTCTTTAGTGATCTACCAATCAAAAAGACTCGAGCTCGGTTTTGTCTGAATTTTCGTTGAAGAAGAAGAAGAAGATGCAGTTCACCACATGCTTCACCATGTTGGTGTCAAATAAAGAAAGAGGCCGAAATGACATTTTTCGCAAGGAAAGTAGCTAGCTATACGCTTCTGCATATTCAGCTTACTGAAGTAAAGACGTTAGTTAGTCAGATTGAAAAATCCACAAAATCTAATATGGAAATAATATGGAATCGACTATTGATGAAATCTAAGGAGGAATGAGCTCGGATTTTTAATGTATAATACTGCTTTAGGATTCAGGTTAACTACTATTGATGA
>Ga0325405_1001081_pt1 | contig 27457 bp, 18 predicted proteins | sample PopdelMetagenome_21_FD_205663 | JGI IMG/M metagenome (GOLD analysis project Ga0325405, IMG submission 205663) | Populus deltoides microbial communities from Bellville, Georgia, United States - Xylem-Control-R2 | ecosystem: Host-associated > Plants > Phyllosphere > Stem > Wood/Secondary xylem...
CTATCCCCCAACCCCCCCACACCCCCACCCCCCCCCCCCCCCCCCCCCCGCCCCCCCGCCCCCCCAATAAAAAAAAAACATACCTTGATAGAGGAATAAAAACTATTATGCTTCCTAAGAGTGTGCTGGCCACGATAGTATTGTTAGATGCATCCATCTTTGTAATAACACCATCACACCCCGTTAATATATCATCAGCAGGGAGTTTATATGTAAATGATCCCTACAAGAAACATAATTTGACAAAGATTAAATGAGGAAATAGCGATAAGAATCAATCAGTTTGCTAAACAACCACCCAAACCCCAGTGGCAGTAATTAATTGTCTAAAAATATACGTAGACACTAACCACCTCAAAGCATTTCTGTAGAATTCATCCACTAAAGAAAAGGTGCGAGGAAAAAAAGAATAAAGCCTACTAGAAATACAAAAATTCCTTATATCCTTTTGAAGAACACAAACATCCAAAACCACCCCAAACCACCATCCCCCAGTTCATTTGATGATGGAGGTGTCACTCTCACTTCTAAGGTTCAGTTTCAGCACACTCCCTTGCTGCAATGGGTTTCTTTCTTCCACACACTTAAATCTTTACATGATTTTGACATAGCATGATACCAAATAAACAAAAGACATCAGACATTTAGCTACAATGCCTGATTATAAATATCAAGCATGTGTTGACACTTGAGCAACATACATATCCTTTCCCTTTCTGCTATGTGCTTGTCCAGAATTATGAAATCATCGTGCCTTGTAATTTCAATGACAATACTGAGGATAATATCCTTCAAACACTTACCAGATGAACAATCATATCCTCTAGCTTTGGAAAATTATCAGGACTTGACAAAACAATGTTCATATTACCATGTACCTTGGTATAACAGTTACAGTGACAGAAAAAACTACCTTCCTGATGCTCATTGCTATCTCACCCATATAATAAGCACAATTCAATGTCAAGTTGCATTCTGGACTTCCAGTACCTAGGACAGAGAGAGGCTTTATATTGATACATCCAATAAGAAAACAGAAAATATTGGTAGTAAAACAGCCAGTTGCTTGTAATCGCAGAGGAGTTGACATAGAACATACACTCAAATCGATCAGAACGTGACAACACAGCAATGCTTCCCTTCCTATCTGAAACCACTGCTGTATCAATATCCATAAGGACACAACCAGCAACTAATCTCTGAGACGGGTCACAATAAAGTTGCTCCAGTTTTTTGGACTCCTGGCATGATAGAAAGAGCAGTGACACAAGTTCAGAACAAGCATAGAAGCAACAGCTCATACTCCCGTAATTCCAGAGGGAAATTGCAAAAAGAAAAGGCTTCCAATAAATAAAAGGGAAATTAAAAGCAAATTAGATGAAAAACCAGGCTAGAAATTAGATGAAAAACCAGGCTCTGTCTAGCCTGGAATTGCCTGAAAATGTTATCACATACCACATGATAAGCATAGAAAAGGATACCATCGCGGCAATCACCAACAGCAATTCTGGTGTGATATGCAGTCAAGGACATTATCATAAAACGTGTCCTTCCAACAGCAAACTTTTTCACTCTTTTATTATCATTTGCGAAACCACATACATAAAACTGAGAAAAAAGGAAGACCAACTTTATCAGCAACAGCAACAAATAAACCATACCACACCAACCTCTTTAAAAACATGGGACTACTTACAGAATTACCAGCAGAAGCCAAGAAAAAACGGTCAAGATATGGACAAATCGCAAGCACCATTCCAGGCAATGTTGTGGCAGAAACAAATCGCAACTGCCACGTTTCAGTTTCTTCAAGTTTGACTCCATCGCAGCTAGTATCATCTGGGCTGCTGCAAAGACTACTGCTTGATAGCTGCTCAGCAGCATAACCAACAATTTCACGAAATGGTGATGTTCTTTGAGAAGATGACCCTGCCTTTGAGCAGAATGTCATTGAGCCACTATCTGAATTTTGCAAGTTTTCTAGGCAGAGGACTATTACTCGGCCCTTGGTACTGCAGAAAAAATGCCCAGATATGAAATGACATTGAATGGGATGACTTCCAAGTAAAATTGTTAGGTCTTTCAAAACCAATCAAATTTATTTTTGAGATCATTAAAACTTGTATTTTGATCCAAAAGAAACTTGTACACATCACATCATTGGGTGACAAGCCTCGTGTTCTAGCAAAGTCATTAGTATTGCTTAATCCTTCAATTTTAAAAAACAACAATAAAGTAAACTAATAGGCACAAGACTGATGATATGATATACCTTTCGGCTTCACCACTAGGCATAATAGCTGGGCCAGAAGACAGACTGGTTCCAATTACCAGAACCTGTTCATTTCCAATCTTCACCAGCTCCATGGATTTTCCTGTTTCTCCACGTTCAAGTTTAAATGATGACACAGTTGAACCACTCAGGGGGTCAACACAACATATATCAGATGAACATGTATCATTGTCATTGCTTAGTTCAGTCCTCATAACAAGTAACAACTTGCTTTCACTATGGTACTGGACCTTCCGTGGAGTGCCTCCAAGATGAAACTTTTGCACATTAAGCCTCGTGCTATGCACCATTTCCACCTGAAGCGTCATGAATCAAAGATCATATGCATTAGTTTGACCCTGGGAGACTAGGTTTAGGACCTGTATGTCCAACTTCGAGACAAAACATTCAAGAACTACAAAAAGAAAGCGACCCTTGCTAATATAAAATTCAAGAGCTAGGTTTAGGGCCTGTATATCCATCTTCGAGACAACATTCAAGAACTACAAAGAGAAAGAGATCCTTGCTAAATAAAATTCAAAGGACCACTATTTCAGTTTTTTACCACTTATTATGATAAGTCAGAAAGTGGAGACACCTAGAAACTCTAATGACATCAAAATAATGTAATAAACAGAGAGGCTCACAAAATTTTACATTATTATGCTACCTGTAGGTACAGTTTCATCGAGTACTCTTTTCTTTCTTAGTGAAATTGCACAAAGCACAAGACAACACAGTCTAAAATTCCAACTTGGCTATAGGGTTAGCCCCATGAGATCTCCAACCTATGGAGATAAGCTACATATAGGAGCATTTGGTATGGGAATGCAGAATTCAAATCAAATGAAATCTAACAAGGGCTCCTGTTATTAGTTTGATAAAGAAATCACTTCTAGGAAATCTAGCATGACCTAATACTCCCACAACCAATTTCAGGAAATGCAGTCCACACCTTTTTGGTTAGGAATATGGCATTTCCAGGCATCAGATTCCCAAAACCTTATGTCCCAGGAATGCTATTTTTTTCATGCCAAACCTTCCATTTCACAGATGATCAGCTCTTAGCCCTAATTACTATGTGGAAGAGAAATAGGAAAATCTCTACTTTTGGATCTAATTCTTCATATCATTTCTGTGCGGACACAAAAAACATTCAACAAAATAAAAATATTTATAAACTGGATGGGAACTTCATAAAAATAGTCACATTAGGGTGGTTCACCACAAGTGCTACTTTTTAGCACCATATTTCTTTTGTATCCTCTGCAGATGAAATATAGTTTTTAACATGCTGAAACAAGAAACAGTAACTTAGACAGATAATGCTAAAGAATTAGAACAGCTCATATAATTACAAGCAAGAATGCTCACCAAATGAAGACTGTTGTCTGCAACAAATAAAATTCCCTTCGGGCATTCAACAGAGCATACAGGTGTTGCATGTGTTGAAGGCTGAAAGGAGATTGAAGTGTAAGAGAGGCTGTGCCTTGCAGCGTGCAATAACCATGGCCGATCACTGAGAGCAATCATATCTGAGTCAAGAGAATCACTCAAAGGAACCAGGAAAACAGGAGTAATGCCAATGCGACGGGTGGCAATCAATTGCAGATTAATAGGAAGGTCATCCATTGTGTTGTCAATTGAATCAACAGCAAGCATTTTTGGCTCTAAAGAAATTGCAGCTGTATTTGATATAGCAGTATCAGAACTTAGCATACAGGAATCAATAGAACATCCATGACTGGGAATTTCCACTGAAAACATTGAAGAGGCAGAAGGCCATTCAAATCGAAGCAACATTCCATTCCTTAAACCAGAAAGAACATAAAACCGATCAGCCAGTACAAGCCTTACATCTTGAGGGATGCAACCACTAACAGTGGTTCCCAAAGAACTTGTTAATGATATTGTTCCAGAAGCAATAATTCTTAGGCCATCACCAGGCACAAAAGACACAACTTCCACTGAAGGTTTATGTGTCCCGATAACAAAGGTATTGCCAGTGTCAACCCCAACTGGAAGGGCAGCTGCACAACTATCAACCGCATGATTCATAAAACTTGATCGTCTTTGCTCAAAATATTTTTGAGGAATGGAGATGCAGGATAACTCATTCAGCAATCTCAAATGTTGCATTTCAAATATTTCATAATGAAATGGTGAAAGACATCTCACCCCGAGAATATATAGGAAACAAGGATTAGAAGTAGAAACAACAATCAGATCATGTCCAACAGCCCCCAAATTGATACCCATGTTAGCTGGAAACCAAGATGAGCAAACTGGGGAAGACAAAGGAATACCTTCTGGATGGGCAGCCTTGGTAGGCAAACAAAGTCTAACTGCAGTTTGATGAATTTGGACCAGCAACCCATCACCTACCAGACCACATGCCAGAGTACAGACATCAGGCTGAAAACCAACCAAATCCGTCACATCAGTAAAACTTAATCCAACTGAGAGTACCCTAGTCTCTTCAACAAATGATAGAACAAGAAAAGAATGATGCAAATCAGCTACTTTCATTCCAACAGTCCAGGTCCCAGTAATGCCTTGATATATAGGGGCAGTCTTTAGTAGCTTTTCAACAATGATACCACTTCTAATAATCCTTAATGACCCCTCAGGTGCGACCCCACAGCAGGCAAACATTTGGTCACGCTCCTCATCATGATAATCCACGATGGACATATCCAAGATGGGTGCAACATTTTGAATAGGACTTATATATTGTAGGCTTTCATTTTCCATTTTCAGGACAATCCCATCTCCCATCTCCACAAGAGCTGCCAGGAATCCATCTTCAACCCACAAAAGTGTCTTACATGATAGGTCTTTGTAAAGACAATCTGAGAGATTAACTTTAAGATCTTCCCCGTCGTAAGAAATCTCAATCATGAAAAATTCTCCTGTGTCCGCACAAAAAACCATCCTAGGGTTTTTATCATTATCTGGCTCCCAGCTCCAAGAGCATGCATGTTTCAAAGTTGATTTTACATTGCTCCCTTCACCATCAATACACATGGGATCATAATCTTGAAGCTCCAGTAAAGCACGTGCAGCAACATTGAATGAACCATCATCATCAAAATCAGTAACTCTACTGTCTTCAACAAAATTCTGCTCCTCCACTGCATTGGGAAAATAATTCAAGCTTGTTCTACAGACACAACGTGGGTGGAGAGCATCTCTAAGATCCATTAGGAGAACATCACCAACCCTGAACATAAGGGCAAATCCATTGGAATGAGGAACTTCAACGATATCATGCGCTAGTGGTCCAGATTCAACAAACTGCGAAATATAGCTTATAACATGGTCTCTAATGTCCCATCTCAATAACAGCAGTTCATTTAGGAGCGCTCCCCTCCTGCACAACAAGAAAAATATCAGTTTCTCTTAAATTAACGTTGGCAAAATGCCTAAACATAGATAAAGAGGAAAAAGTTTCATCCTAAAGTTGCTGCATAACAGAAAACATCTTTCAGGTTTCCCAAAAATGTAGCACAAGCATACTAAATCGTCATACCTATTTAGAATAATGGCTAGTACAGGATTATGCTCCTTACTTGGATGGCTAGAATCCCTCGAAATGAAGCACATACTCCATATGGTACCAGATGTGAGTGGTCTCTGGATACTTCTGGCAACATTTGCATTCCCTTCATTTTCAGGAGGATAAAGAATTCTCTAAAAGTGTGGCAAATTGAAGTATTTCAATAATTCTGCTTACATTCATATTATCACAAAATAAACTACATAGGATAACTACATCTTCTGATCTTATAACATAATAGAAGTAGAGTAAATATATAGGTATCAACCTCATCAATGATCTCACTGCCACCAGATGCTGAAAGGGAAAACAAAGCCAATTGGTCTTCATATGCGCTAGTAGCGACAAAACAGCCACTGAGAAATGAAAAGCCCAACAGTTAGGAACTCAATGGGAATTCACGTGTTCTTCTTTCAAGCATTTCTTTCTATACAAATGAACTATGCCCTTACACATGTGAACTTAACTAGAAAAGGTTAAGAAGGAAAATTGAACACAAATAATGTTAGTGCCGGTAGGAAATCAGTTGATGGGTTTTCAAAAAAGTATCATGATTGTAGCCATGTCTACATGTTCTCTCAGACAAGCAAGACTTTTCAGAACTAATTGCTGGCTTGTGAACCATAAAGTCATCTTGACCCTAACCTAAACTCCTATTAATGAAGACAAAACAATACTCTCAAGTCACATCACCTATGTAAAGTACCAAATACGCTCTTAATGATACAGTAAATAAGGCAACTACATCTAAATAATTCACATAAATGATAATCAAGAGATTTTTGTTTTGATTTCAAAAGGGAGCCTTGCTAAGAGCCTGATTAGCCAGGAACTCTGATAGCAAGCTAACTGTTTTGTTCGCCTTTCATCCAGGGTAGGGGATCATCAAAAAAACATCTATCACCAAGCTGCACAATCAGCACCCTCTTCAATTGTCAGACAGCTAGCAGTTTTTTTAAGAGCACCAGGCAAAGTACAAATTTGTAACTGAGGATGTAAGAACACATGTTTGGAATAAAATGAATAAAAGAAAACAAGAGAACAAACTGTATGGGAGAAAAGCTAAAAATCTTAGGGCAAGAAGGATGAAAGCTAAAGGTGGAAAGACCTTCTACTGTAGCACAGAGAAGAAGAATCTTGCATCATTATGCAATGGTTAACTCAATAAGTTGGTGCTGCAATTATCTAAACCTTTCCTGTCACCTGCCTTTAATATCGCTAACATAAGATCTCGTCTATATTTAATAAAGATTGTTTATGTCCTTTAGTATGACGCTATTTAGCAGATGAAGCTCATACAAAGTTAAATAGCATAAAATTCAATGTTGCTCTTTCCACATCCCTAGCAATTTGACCAAGCCAAAGGCAATGTAGGTAGCTGACGAGTTAAACAATTGAAACTCAATTACATACCCTCCCCTGGTTGAGAAGCAAGAAAGATTGTCCGAGTTAAGAGGCAAAGTTCAGAACTTAGAGAACAGCTACACAAAAGAAATATTCTATTGATAAAAGCTGCTTGCCTGGAATCTACGGCTAGCATTCTTCCAAGTTGATGTCTTGAGTTTCCAGGATTCGAAAGTTGAATGTGTGTCAACGGAAAAAACCTATTCACAAGAAAACAGTAACATCATGTTACTTCAGTAACATTACCATTTGTATGAATGAACTTAGAAAAAGGAAAAGGAAAAAAACCTGTGCATTTCATTGCAAAATGTGAGAAATGTAAGCTTCCCAGAATCAGATATAACAACCAAATGGTCTTTTCCTTGCACCTAAAAAAAAGGACCACTTCCTTATCAAATAAACATCTCTTCAAGTAACATAACATATAAAGAGACGTCCTATAAAGATTTCAGAATTCATAGACTAGCAGACCCGTGGAGTATGCGCATGGAACTTGTCATTCCAAGGTACAACAGCCATATCTTTAATCGTGCCAAATAAAGGTTGTTCACATATTGCCTGTACAATTCCATCTTCCCCTATTATCGCCAACTCTATTGACGTCTCCTGCAACAAAAAATATCCATAACAACAAAATAAACAATCCAAATCAGGGGCAGCGTTAATTTAACTTTCTTCACGATTGAGCAGTATAGGAGTAGCAATTTAGTTCGTTTTCTTAGCAATGATTAGCTAAGAAGAGTATTCAAAATTCAAGTAACCTAAGAGAAAAGGGAATAAATTAGTGCCTAATTAGCAGTTAATAGTACGGAGTAACGCAGTTAATTAATTAAGTAAAATGGAGAGAAGTATGTTTCTGACCTTGCCAAAAACGATGTCGTAAGAGAACGAAGAACGGAAGTGACCGTAAATAGCGTGTAAAACAGCGCTGCCTCTCAGAACGGACTTAGCTAAGTAGTGAACGCCGTTAGATGGCGCAGAGGATGAAGAAGAAGATGGTGATGATGATGATCTGACCTTTGCATTAGAGCACTCTTCCTCTGATACTGCCATTTATTTTTGTGGTCTCCTTTTTTCGGTTTACTTGAAAGCTAGGGTTTGATTCGCCAGAAAGTGGAATTGAGCATCCCCTGATCCTCCTGGTTTCTAGAGAGATGTAGTCATGTTGGTGGTTGGATTTGGAGCGTTGTGTTTCAGGAGGACCATCACAGTTTACAGGTGTACAAAATACAACGAAGAGAGGGATAGACCAGATACGGGGGTTTTCTTTCACTTGGTTTTTTTTTTTTTCAAGAGTTAATTGCAATTTAGTCCCTGAAACTAGCTGCTAATAATATTTACACCTTAAAAGTTTCAGAATATTATGTATTTAATCCGTTTATAACTTTTCCCATCTATCAATAGTCTTTTCTAATTTATTTATTTTTATTTTTAACAAATATAAAATTGTTTTCTGGCATTCTAGGAGTGCGGCCCAAAGAGAATTTTGCAAAAGTTCACAAATTATATGTTTAAAATTACTTTTTTTATATTTTTAAATTGTTTTAATGTGCTGATATAAAAAATAAATTTTAAAAAATTAAAAATATAATATTTTTAAATATTTCTGAGCGAAAAACATTTTAAAAAATCATTGTTACTACACTTATAAACACTCCATGTTTGTCTCATCCTAGTATCTTTTACAAGTCACAAATGGAAATGATATTTTTTAAAGCTAATACGGTTTCAAGAAAGTTAATAAGGAATAACACAGTTTTGAAAAGTTTTGGAAAAATAACATAATTTGTAAAGAACTGTTGTTGGGAATCACGGTTGTTGAAAAACCATTATTTAGAATAACATATCAAAACACAATTTTTGAATTTTTCAAAAAAAGATAAAAATGAAAGAATAAAAAATATATTTGACAATGAGGTTAAGAGAATACAAATTGAAAGTTTGAGGATGAAATTGTTACATCTGGGAGTCAATTTGGTCATAAATTAAAAGAATTGATAAGTTTGGGGACTTAATTAAACTTTGGTTTAATTAATTAATGAAATCAGGGGCTGATTCGAGGCATAATTGCAATAAATTAAAGTCTAAGGACCAAAGTGAAATGGTGGAGTTACTTTAGGGAGTTTAATTAATGTTTCTAGGGGTAATTTTAAAAGAATTAAAAGTTAAAGAGTTAATTAAGGATCAAATTGAATAATCCAGAAACCAAAGACTGCTTTGTAAATCACATTATAATTCAGCGGTCCAATTGCAATTGATCCAGGGGCAAAATTAGAAATTGATTTTCATTAATTAGGGACCCAATTGTTAAATTTCAGAAGTTCAAGGGCCAAGTTGAAAATAGTCATTTCCATTTACAAATGACGCCATTTTGAACCACTGTTCATCACCTTCTTCATCTCCAGACCAGGGACCGATTCGACAAGAAACCAAAACCGTTTTGGGCCACGTCTCACATGAACGTCTCTTCAACTACCCATTATCTTCCAAAGGCCATGTTGAATAATTCTGCAATAGCAGGACTGTTATTCCCCTGTTTCTTCTCAAAGAAACAAAGGTGTTCGTGCCTCACGATCGTGGGGCATGAACACATGAACAGAGGCCATCATATGGCTTTGTAAAAAAGCCAGAGAAGGCCACAAACAAGAGGAGAAATGAGGAAAAAACCCAGAGGGGGAGAGATAGAGGAGAGAGGAACAAAAAAAATAGAGAAAGGCCACGAACCAGGGGGAACTGAGAGCAAACCGAGAGAACCGGAGGACGAACAACACAGGAGAACGTAAACAAAAAAGAACATAAACACAGACACAGAGAGACAAATACAGAGAGAGAATAGGCGACCCCAGAAAGTGAAAGACGAGAAGAAGCAGATGAGAGAGTTTCTTTTCAGCCAGCAACCTCACGCCTTCATCATCGTCCTCGACTTGCAGCAACCAGGTGAGTTCTTCATTTCCCCCTCCTTTACAATTATAATTGCATAGGTACTGTTCATATGCAATTTTAATTCACTCTTACTGTTTCTGCAATTATAATTCACTCTTACTGTTTCTGCAATTATAATTCACTTGTGCTGGTTGTGCACGCGTGAGTAAATCTACGCATCCCTGCTACCCAGTCAGGTCACTAGCTTTGGCTAGTGATCAGGTCGGGCTGTATAGGCTGAATTAGATCTAATTATAGAAAAATAAAAATAAAAACTATTTAAATTTTATGAATTTATTCATTTATACTAGAATTAAAAATATTATATTGTTTGGGTTATGTTACATTTATCAACGTTAGAGTTAGAAAATATTCATAAGTGAATATTCACTTATGCCAGAGTCAGGAATATTACAAGCATACCATTGGCAGCATAATACAACAAAACCTTAACAATTTAAGACAAAATCAGCAATGCAGTCTGTCTCAGGTAGAACGCTTAAGGGTGATAATATCTTCTATTTTGCGTAACTAGTCTCGTACTCTAGAAGTTCTGTTGACTGGTTAAGGTTCCTAGTGACTATAATATTAGGTGGCAACTTCTTAAACTAGACCTTTCCTCGTTGAAGAACAAGAAGCTAAAAATATGTTCTTTTCACTGAAATATTTTTAAGGTCGTCATGATATCGAGTGCAACATAACGGTTTAAATAAAAATTGTGATTTAGAATCACAGTTTTAATATGCTGGAAACAATATAGGCAAGGTTATCTTAAATAAGAGTTACAACCGCTGATGTTGGTAAATTGCACCATAAGTTCAAAGTTTCTTACTGTAAAGCATAGGTTGCAAAACAAAACATACTTGAGGAATTTTTCGGAACACATAAGGACTCATTTGAAATGTTACCTAAATTGTTTGTGGCTTTACAAAAATCAAATTCTGGAACAGTTGTTGAGTGGAAACATAATGGACAGCTTGATAGTAAAACAATTGTGTCTTGGTAGTGTTTTATAGGCATTTGGTCCAGCAATAGAAGGGTTCAAGTCTTGTAGGCTAATTATCAATGTGAACGGCACCTATCTATATAGAAGGTTCAGTAGAAAGTTGTTGATTGCAATTGTTTTTGATACAAACAATGAGATTTTATCGTTGGCTTATGCACCAATTGAAGAAGAAAATAATGTCAACTGGAGATGGTTTTCACTACTTATTCAACATCACATTACAGGTGACCTTAGTGGTATGTGCATAATATCGGATAGGCATGTTGGTATTAAACATGAAATGACAACAGTCTGGCCTGAACTCATTAGATGTCATCAGTATCGTGTTAAACACCTAACAAGCAACTTCAATCACAAATTCAAAGATTTGTCAACTAAAAATAAGTTGTTTATGATGTGCCATGAATCTTCAAAGTGTAAATTTGATGTATGGTTTGATGATATGGGTAATAGTTATTTATAATGGAAAAAATGACTTGAGCGGGAACCGAAAGAAATATTGACATTTTTTATGACGGGGGTAACTAATATGACAATATTACAACAAACTTTATTCATGGGTTGATGTTGGTAAATAATAAGAAATAATTGCATTGTTGATTTTTCAATAGGTTGCATGAAATTCTTATTCAGAAGATGATATGGCAACTGCTCCTGCTATATGTACATCGATCATAAATTTATGGACAACAGTTGTCCCTTTTATATTTTTAAGCTTGTTGAGATACATTCATCAGACCATGTAATGCAATAATTTATCTTTAAGCAACACATCCCGTCTGACATCGATATGAGCGATCAGTTGTATTCCATTAATCGTTAGGGTAAGCACATTAATTATAATTGGATGATCCACCATCTCCAACATGTATCGATGTGGGTACACGAAGAAATTTTATTTTTAGAGAGATTTATCCTATAATTTCTAAGGAGGAATACAACAACTGGTACTTGAGTATAACACGCTAAATCATTACACCTAACCCATTGCAAGTTCCTCCATGCAAAGAGATGGAGTATGAGCCGCATGCATGTCGGATTCAAAATGTTGTAAGTATTTGTTACTTCTTATAGGCTTTGACAAAAAAAATGTTGTATTTTATTATGGATTAATAATTTCTATTTACTTCATATTAGGTTGGACAGTTGTTACACGATAATCGACGTGTTGCGGCTGATCTTTGTTATCCTGACAATGATGATGGATTTACTTGTTATTATGCATCTTTTAGGTTCGAGACATGTTGTACTATACTTGACTTATTATGAGAGATATTAAGCCCATATGATGTTATCTCGGAGGATGAGACTACATGGATAGGTATAAGTCGTGTTATTGATGAAGTTGGTCTAGCCACTCATCGTCACAGAAGACATACATAGACTCAAATGTATTATTATGTTGTGTATAATTATGTAGTGTTATTTTTTTAGTTAAGAGTTATTTTTATTATCACTACTTTTGTAATATGTTTTTGCTAATTGTCATGTTGATTTTAAAGTTTTCTTACATATTATACATTTGTATACTTGGTTTATATATAAGCATGATTTAATATCATTAATTAACAACTAAACATGTGAACGTGTTGTTTAAAATTTCAAATCATTCATTAACAACTTAAAAAATACATATAAATAAAAACAATTTTTAAAAAATACACGCGTTAATTTTGGATTATAATTAACAAATAAAAATGATGTTAAAATAACTTATGTTTCAATTATGGGTTTGAGATTTGGTAATTTATGATTTTGTTTTGCCTTTAGTTGTAGTGGTTTAGACTTTATATATAAGCATGATTTAATATCGTTAATTAACAACTAACATGTGAACGTATTGTTTAAAATTTGAAATCATCCATTAACAACATAAAAAATACATATAAATAAAAACAGTTTTTTAAAAAACACAAACATTAATTTGGGATTATAATTAACAAATAAAAAAGATGTTAAAATAACTTTTGTTTCAATTATGGGTTTGAGATTTGGTAATTCATAGTTTTGTTTTGCCTTTGGTTATGGTGGTTTAGACTTTGTGATTTTGTTTGGCCTTTGGTTGTAGTGATTTAAACTTTGTTTTATGTAAAATCTTAAAGTTGATTGTGCTACTTGACACAAATATAATAGCTAATGACAATAACGAGTGTTTACAACAATTATTACCATTAACAATTGTTAATAAAATCGTATTTTCCAATAACAGTTGAGTTGAAAGTATGCTACTTCTCAAATACTTTTCTCTCCAGTGCTATTTTTTTTTTTTTAAATATCAACCTGTGCTAGTTTCATTAAAGTCAATATGGAAACCTAACCTAAAGATTAAATAATAATAATAATAATAATAATAATAATTGGGAGACTTGGAGGTAAGAAGTAATAAAGAGTTTTTATATTCCGCTAGCTAACAAAGAAAGTTGGTGGTTTGTAATGGAAATAATATGATAACTAGCTTTAAACTATGTTTTATCATCTACTCATAAACATCTAACATTATAACTTTTCATACTTCAATTAAATCCAAATTTAGACCAACTAAAAGGGGTTTGTTAAGCATCATTAGCGAACAACTATTAACTCTTTATAAAAGGATTAAGAGTATCTAAGTTTTGATGAAATATATGATTATTGATGTCAATGTTTAAAACTTACTGCAGAAAAATAAAAAAAGGTTCTTAAATCAGTTGGACAGTCTCTTTATTGTTATTCAATGAGCATAGGAAAATTAACTGGCATACTTTGCATAGAAATACTAATTTGTTTGCAAAATGGAAAATGGAAAAAAGAAAAGGTAGTAATTAAACTTGTTGATTTTTAGATTTTACAAATTAAACTAGCAGCATATGAAGAGGCCCTTTTAAGGCAATGTAGAATTCTTGAAAAAATCCATAAGCGCATGGCAACACAAGCATTAACAACTAACAGCACACCAACCTTACAATCCTTGCTCTACTCTCCATCTAAGGTTCCAAGAGCCTTCTTGAGAAGTTTATGTGCCTCTTTTCTCCTTCTAGACAAAGAAAGGAAGAAGAAATAGCAAAGATAAATGACAAATATTTCAGTATGATTAAAAATCATATATCACTAATGTGAATAAAGAAATAAGGATTTGTATATTAATAACAAATAGCTTTCAGTTCTCAATGATTAAAAATACTCATTATTGGCTTGGAAATTGTCATAACCCATTTTTGGGTCACTCCCAAATTTTTTTCCTTTTCTTAAAAAAAAAAAACTGCACGGTGCCGTTTTGAACGGCACTGTACAACTTTTTCTCCCCTGCAAATGCAAAGACAGGGGAGAAGAAGATTTTTGAAATCTTTTTCCCGCTCACCTTCTCCTTTTCTTTTCCCTCCCACTTGCCACCAAAACCCGGACACAAGTCATTCCCCTTACCCTGCCACCATTAATACAACCCATGCCCTGCAGATAACCGGCCACCTTGCCCTTTAGGGGAAAGGTAACCCTGTTTCCCTCCTGCGCCATGATGGAACATAGTAGTGGGGACTCTCTCTCCGCTTGCCTATAAAAACCAGAAATGGAGAGAAACCAGAAGAGGGGAGGGGATCAGCGAAAAAAAAGGAAAATAAGAGGAAACTAAGAGAGAGACAGAGAATTGTTTGGAGAGAAACAAGGTGACAGAAACAAAGAGAAAAAGCAACGACAGAGGAGAACAGAAAGAGGGACCACAGCCGGCTGTCGCGACACCAACGCCACCAGGAGCACAAACACAGCAGCACTGCCCATGCCATAGTCAGCCTTCCTCAGCTCATCATCTTCCTCCCACTCGTTGCTGCATCATAGAAGAAAAGGCAGCAACCTGCGCCTCTGCATGGGGAAGAAGAAAAAGAAGAAAATCGCTGCTATCATCGGGCTTCCCAGCCACTGCCACCTTCATAACCAACGTGAGGCATCGTAGGACTCCTTTCCACCGCCACCAGCATCACCACCAACTGCCATTGCCCTCGCAGTCGACAACAGCCCCGTGAGAAGCAGAAGGAAGAAACGGAAACTGAGGTGAACAAAGCTAAAGAAAAACATAGAGAAGAAGAGGAAGAAAGGCTGACCATCGTCCAAGCCACTCCCCAGGCCGCCGCCACCAGCATCTCCACGAAGTCGCTGCAGAGAGAGAAGAACGTTGTTGACAGAGGGAGCAAAGGAAACAAAGAGAAAAGCAGCGCTGAAACAGCAGAGAGGAGGAAGAAGGCCGCAGCAACACCACCACCAAATCGGCTACCAGCACCACCGTCACCCCATCTATCCAGGCTCATCATCCCAGGTAATCCTTCCCCTTATCACCTTCGATTGTTCATTTTCTTGCATGCAGAACATGCACTATACATGTTCTGCAAGCTAGAAATTAATTAGCTGGTTACAGTGCTCATGCACAGTAACCAGTCTATGTTCATTTCGGGTTGGAACATCAGCCCAGCCTATGCGGCTGGGCTGAGTCCAGCCCTTTAGAAAGTGGGCTCGTTTTATTTTAGGCCGATTTCAGCCCAGTCTCCTTTTAGGCTGGGTCCGGTCCAGTAAAAAAAATCAAAATTCTGAAAAAACCTTTCAAAAAATCTGTGATTTTTCGTGATTTTGTTACTGCATTTTGATCAATCTCGATCTGTATTTTTATACTGTAAAGATACAAATCCGGTATTAAAATACCCGGTTTTCGTCAAGTCTTCAAAAAAAAAGTGTTTTGTTTTCATGCATACGGCCAAGTCTCTCAAAGAAAAAATTACATTATATTTTCATACAACAAAGAAAACTTCAAAAAAAAAATTTTAGCATGCATTTTGGCTTTAATAACCAGTTTATTTAAGTCATAAGAACTTGACCAGTATTTCAAAAATTCCATAAAAATTATGTTGTTTTCTTAATATCAGAGATTATGAATTTATACGTAAAACGTACTCCTGATATTAAAAAAAAAGGTAGTTTTCTTTTATAGACATTACAACGGTTAGGTTTTGCCCCATAAGATAAGAACCTCCTTACTGAGGAGGGCTTTTCTTGAATCATAGACGGACCAACAATTAAAAAACATGACAAGATCTTAGATTTTTATCAGACAATAAAACAATGCAGCTTACCTTAGGTAGGGTGTATTTGGGGTGCTAATACTTTCCCTTTACGCAACCAGTCTTCGTACCTGATCTCTGAGACCAGTTAGGGTTCCTAGTGATCAGATTACTAGGTTGCGACTTCCATTCTATTTTTTCCACTAATAAAAAGACAAGAACTCCTTGTCTCCCTATATTTTCCAGATACACACACACCATGAGTGAGGGTGGACGATCGCCGCGACGCCGCACACGTGCGACAGAAATAATATAAACTTAAAATATAGTCGGTAGCCAAACTTTAACATAGCATACAAACACTAAGCTAATCTTTCTCCTAAATTTATTAGGCATTTTAATAGGAAAACAATCAAGCATTGATAATACCAGCCTAGTTAAATATAATCTAACAAATTTGAAAGCACAATCAATTTTTATCTAGTGATTTATGTGATCTTGCTTTTAAAAGAGGGCATTGCAGTGAGTAGCACCACTCTTGTTGGAATTATAAAACAGGTCAACAAAGAAGGAAACCAAAATGCCCAATATAATATAGAAACAGTTTTCACGTCAATACATGTTTCCTTATACCCCATGTATGAGATAGAAACTCTTCAAGTCACTATAAAAATTGCTCGAAATTTTCCCTAATAGTATGCCAGATCCAGATGACTAACTAAGAAACTATAACAGAGAATTGTTTCTTGAGTCCCATGCTAACATCTATAAAGGTTGTAAGGTAAATATTGTTTTCAATGTAACCATGAATTAAAAAGGTTTGAAAAATGAAAGAAGCTCATTTCATATGCTTAGGCAACTAAATGGAAAAAATGACATTTTTAGCAAGCAACTCTAAACATTACATAAGATATTCAAATAGATATCCTTCACTGCTTGTTTACGACATTATATCTAAAGCTCTAGAATGTGAATTAAAGTGGCCCTAGCCTGTAGGGAAAAGCTATTTGCATAGTGAATTTAACTCTTAGACAGAACCAGAACAAGGTATGAATAATACCTGAAAAACACTTCACCTAATGAGGACGCAATGAATTGAGAAAGTGATGCAAATTCTTGAATATAACGGATATGTGTTCCACTTTCCTAGCATATTGTGAAGGTCTCTCAACAAGAATGTCGGCAAGGTCCAAAATATAAAGCTGCAATTCTCTATTAAATGAACTCAATTCTTTCTTGAAATCTATATTAAAAGTAATTATCAATCAGTTAGCAACTTTACTTATCAAGATATCAAAATCAATATAAAGAAACAGAAAAGAACCAATAAACTGTCATTTTATCATGTTCGGGGAAACAACTAAATAAAGAGTGGATTTTCATCCATTTCTTACGAAGAATGTCCTTTTCTGTCCCTTTGCAGAACATCATGCAAATATTGAACCCTACAACGAGTTCAATACGAGAAAGATAAAGGCAAGCACAATACTTCCCCGTACAATATTTTTGGGTTTGTCCATGTAGAATCTTTAATTTGGATTACTAACTTGTATTATTCTGAAAACAAAGTACAAAATATGGAACAATTGTACTATGCAATTGCTATCTTGTGTGAGTTTTATCATCAAAACTCCAAAGAAATTGCACAAACAGCTATGAAAAAAATTCGTCACTCAACAATCAAACTAATAACTTAATATTACATAGATAAATAAAAAAGTGTCATCTAATGCACCAGCTACAATTGACTTTCACCCATAAAAAAAAATATTTTTAATTAAAAAATGACAAATAATATTTTGGAAATAGGGCAGGTATTAAAATTCCTCAATTATAACATTATTCTATAGTTTCATAGAAATATACTATAAAAAAGCACCGAAGTAGAGGTAAAACACACAAATATTTGGTCATTTCAAGTGCAATTGTCGCACTCCCTACTATTTAAGCTTGGAAACACATCATCAGTCTAAAATAAAATAACAATAAAACCATCAATGAGAAACCTTAATTCCAAAAATACCAAAACAAAGAAATCCTCTAGACACACACACAATGTGTACAACTAGAACCCTAACATCTCCATAAACATTAAAATTAGCTTCTTCTTTTTTTCATTCTTTTGCAAAGCAATTCTAAAACTAGAGCAAATAATTAAAAAAAAGTGAGAGAGGTAAAGAGAGATTACAGTGTAATTTCCACCATAACACACATAAGTACCTTCAAATGGAGGTGGTGGTTTTTGAGCTGATTTAGGATTTTCAATATAATCTTTATATTTGTAAAACGGTGGCAGTGGTGGGTATGTGTCTATTGTCATTGCAAAACTTTTCTCTTCTAACTTAAAAAAGCAAACAAAATTACATTTGAAAAACTTTTAAAAAATCTAGAAAAACTCGGATTCCTATTTGGTTCTCGAGAAAAACACTAGTAGAAAATACAAAATCCAGAAAAATTCATCTTATGATTTAATTGCCTTAAATTCAATCTGGATCGTCCACCTTTAACTCTAAAAATGTACATGACCCCAATGACATTGCTTTTTATGGAAACGCGACAGGTTGATGATTAGTAAAATGAAAACTCTTGGTCAACGATAAAAAGACCATTACAAATAATTAACAATGTAAGAAGAGAGAGAGAAAAAAAAGAAAGATGTGGGGAACGAGAGGGCCACAACTAAAAACTCTGGCATATATGGTGCTAAAACGAAAAGGAGAAAATTGCCCAAAAATGTTAAGTGCCTATTTGGTTACATTTTCTGTTCAGATCTCTAAATCATCAATTCTGGAAGAGAAATCCAGGTAAAGGAAAATTCTAGTCTTTTGTATTCTATAATTATGACATTTTGTGTGTGGTAAAAGTCTTGATTTTTATATTAAGAGAAGTACATTAAGGATTTATGCCTAAGCTTGAAGAAAGAAAATGTAATTTGAAAAAAAAAAAAGGATGGAGGGGTTTAAATAGGATTTACTTTGTTTTTCAAGTGGTAAAGTTTGTCTTTCTCAAATGCCAACAATTTAAAAAGATGATTTTGCATAAATTCACATTTGATGGCTTGAAATTAAAAATGATTTTTGTTATAGAATGATAACATTTTGTTAGGTACTGATTGATGGATGGATATGGAAGTTTATTGGTTTTAATTCATGGTTTATGAACTGAATTTTTATGTAGTTATAAATCATAAGCATGGATCTTTTTGTAAGTGATGTGGAGCTTGTGCTAGAAAATGAGAAAATTAAGGTTGAGAAAGAGAAAGGACACACATCTCATTGTGAGCTTTATGACACAGAAATAGTTCGCAAGATAGGTCAAGTTTTCCTCCATGGATTATCATTGGTTTTGTATTGATAACACAACTTGGGATATGTTTAGGTTCCCTAGTTCGGTGGCTACTGATGTTAGGAAAGAAATGATTGATTATCTGACCCAGATGAGAGAAATTTTTGTTGCAAAATTAGTTGTACTAGAAGGTGGTCCAAATGTTGCGGTATCCGACCATCCCTATGATATCATTTCTGATATGGTTAATGATTTTGCGAGTTTGAAAAGGAATTTGTTTGGTCAGGTTTCATAATGGTTACTGAATGAAATGAGAGAGGATAAAATAGATGATTTCATTTCAGAGATGAAAACAAATAGGTTTTGGTCAAAAATGTTGACTACAAGAACATTTTTCATTGTGACAAGAAGTTTAACACTACTCAAGAATGGCTGAGCATATTGTCAACTGTAGATTTAAGATCATGAATTGCATAAATAATGGGTGTACAATTATGTTCTGCGTAAGCTAATTGGAGAAGCATGATTTAGCTTGTCCTTTTAAAATAATCACATGTGAGTAGCAATGCTTATAAAAACATCATGAGACGTGAAATGGACCGACATTGCATAACTATCTATCCAATAAAGATAGTGAATTGTCCTTTCTATGTTATGGGTTGTCAATCCACAATGCCACAATCTATGGTTCAGCAACATTGTTCCAACAATCTCCATTCACACTTGTTAAATACTCTTAAAGGTGGTATTCATAACGGATCATCAAAGGAGGATCTGAAGAAACATGTTGACCATATATACTAACTTGCCACTAGTTGCAATTTTACTTATGAAATACACATATTTAAGCAAAGTCTTACCCGTTCTGGTCTTGTGACTAGGAACATATTAGAGGTGTGTATGCTCACACCCATTGAAGGGCATCCCTCATATATAATTTTAAACCTGTCGGATCACTACATAGAGCTTTTGAGAAGTGTTTGTTTTTGTTCGTTAAAACTTTTCCATGTAGGGGTAGGGTCCCATTATATATGTTGTTATTCTCACACCTTATTTGGTAGATGGGTTTTGTTGTGTGTTGTTCATTAACAAGTTTGATTAGTTTCGGTAGAACTGCAGTATGAAATTTATTTTAATCATGGAACATCTACTACATTGTAGTACATAATTTGTTTGCTCTTATTGTATCTGTCAAATATGACATGTGAATTTCTTGGCAATGCTTAACCACTGGCAAAAAATCTCATGCTTTATCACAATTATCTTCTGGTCAACTATCCGCCACTAGGGATGTGAGATCTCTAATCTTAAAAGTCAAGGATCTTGAAGCAAAGCTTGGGCCATTAGAATTTAAAGTTGCTGAAAAGGTTAGTGAAGAATCTAACAAGGCTAGAGAGAATGGTGGTGAAGAACCCATTAAGGCTAGAAACAAGGGTAGTGAAGAATTGACTGAGGTGGCAAAAATAGATGGTGAGAAATCCACTAGAGAAACAATCGTGGAAGACAAAATTGGCAATGAAAAATCCACCGAGACCATAAAGATGGTTGGTGAAGAATTTTCGAGTATTCAAGCTTAATAGCTTATGCATCAAAGGAAGCTGGGATGCAAGTTTGCTCCTAATAAACTTTTGTCATGCTAAAAAATTCAACGAGTGGGAGAGGAAGAAACTTTACCAAGAAGGATGCTATATCTACAAGCTCTAATCTTTTCAAGTGTCCCAACTCTATTTCCTAGGCAACAATTTTGGGCTTTAAAGCTAGGGGTTAATTTATTAATCTTTTTCTCCTATACCCTTGTTTTTCATTTAAAAATATTTATAGTTTTTTTCTATTGTAAAATCTTATGAAAACAATGTCAAAACCATGCTTTTTTCTCTTAATTATCTTTGTTGGACCATGTTCCTTTTATTATTACATGCGAGTGCACCTTACCACCAAGCATCCAAAACTTCATCTACTTGAACCAAATAAATTTTTAAATAATAAAAAATAAAACTAGTTTAAGAAGGTTAGACTCACATTTAGTATGGTAGCGGTTATGATTATTTTTTAAAATATTTTTAATTTTTTAAAATTTATTTTTAATTTCAGTTCAACGCATCAAAACAATCTAAAAATACTATAGAAAAAATCTAGACATTACATGGTCTTCCTTGCTGATATCAAAAGCATTTTGGTGGTCTTTTTTGCTAAAGGCCTTGGCAGCAGCCATTACATGGTCTTTGATATTTTCAGGAGGACAAGTGAAATTGTCTCTCACTTGTTTCAAGCAACCGCCGAAATATCTTGATAATGACTTTTCAATTGGCATCATGAATGTCAGTTTCCATATTAGGGACCTCTACCAGCTATCAGAGACGAGATGGGCAGCCACCGGTAACTTAAGGTTTATGTGCATACGATATAAGATTTGGCGTCTCCTATACAACCTTTTCTGTTAAGACTATTCACTCTTACTCAAAGATGTAACTATGTCATATAAAGGTATATTATTGGATTTTAAAAAATATATATTTGATAAGAAAAGCACATAAATAAAGACATCACCATCCTAAATTTCATCTAATTAAATCACATAAAGAACAAAAAGAGATCTATAACCATATTAATATGCTTTATGCAGTCCATGGTGTTTAACATTTTATACAGGTGATTAAAGATATATGAAATATAGATAACTAGAGCATATATTTGGCATTAATGGATCATTTCATGCATATATTACAGGTATATTATACTGTAGCATGAACTATAAAACACCCCAAGCTAAGAAAACATAACCCCATGTGTAACTGAAAGAAAAGCCAAATTGTGTATTCTACCCAACGCATTCGAAACAGAGTCAGAGAGTGTATGATGAGTACAGCAGACAAGTTACCCACCCATCCTAAAATGAATTCAAAACAAAGTTCGTATAGTGTTTGACATCAACTTCACCTCTTGTATTACAAGCCTTGCTTGAAAAGAGTTCTTAAACCCTATCTACTGAATAATAAGCAACATCTTCTGTAAACAAACTATTTAGCGTATATATACTGAATTTGAACCTCTTAAATGACTTTGGTAACGAAGAAGCGGAAAATACCTATTAGTTTTCAAACCCAAAATGCATTGTAGATAAATCACGCTTTAATAAAGACTAAAGTGCCATGGCTAAGAAATATAAAATAATTAAGAAAGTACACAAACACACAGAAAGAAAAAGAAAAGCACTTGTTTTGGAGTTATCTCATGATATCTATTTTGAAAAACTTCTTGTGTAAGCAACTTCCTCACTTTTTCACTGAGATATAGTTCAGAAAGACATCCATATCTTTCTGTGATTTACCTAGCCTAAAAACCAAGTCATTAGTGCCATCTTTCTTGTTATATTGGAAACATTTAAGTTTTTAAGAACTTGGTTTTGATCTAGTACTACCTTTATTATTCGATCCTTTCTTTTTATGTTAGTCCTTTTATAACCAATCCTTCAATTGAGCCTTGTACACTACTCTTCGACACAATCTTTCTTTTTAACTATCTCGAGTTTAGGCCTGTCTCCACACCTTTCATGATAAGAGTGTCTCTACCAAATATGATAACTGGTCTCGTTAAAAATCAAGTCTTTATAGACAAAACTTCTTAATTTATATCTAGTCACCATAGTGTCTTGTCATATATATGAATAGTATCACATGCATGAACAATAATATACATAAACGAAATAATTTCAATCAAAGAGCTTTGATACCATTTTCTAGAGTAGAAGCAAGAAATCAAGCAACAAACTAAAAATAAGTGGATAATGGAAAGAAAGGAAACAAGCACAAAGAACAACATAAATATTTATATGGTTCAGCTTAACCTATAATCCACTAGCAAGGATATTTCATGATTTAATATTTATATGGTTCAGCTTAACCTACGTCCATTAGCAAGGATATTTCATGATTCAATATCTTTATCTTTATCCTAGCAAGAATATACATTAGCTCTTGTATACCAAGAGCATAGTCAATACTTTTCGCTGATGTTTTTCTCTCTATTTTTCTTTGAAAACTAGATGCTTAAAATAGGATATGAGTACTCTATTTATAGTAGAGCTTCGGGTACTTGGCTTTGTAATTAAACAAACTTTAAGGGACCAAATATATACATTTATTTAAAGCATTTAATGGCTAAATCTCATGGTTTGTGGCTTGTACTCATGAGGTGGTTGTTGACATCAAATGAGGGATGACAATCGACACTACATGGCTCAATTGTGAGCCACCATCTAACAGTGCATAAATGTCAAGTTCTTAAAATCTCGTTATCTATCCTCTCAATAAAAGCCATCAAGTTTCCCAAACATGAATATTCTCGTCATGATTTTTTTTTCTTTCTACGCTTCATTCTTATTATTTTATGGGAAACCAAACAAAAAGAAAGAAAAAGAGAATAAAAGGGTGTGAATGTTTTTGTACTTTACAAGAAATTGATAAAAAACAAAAAGAAGAGACTATGTTCTTATGATGATGATGGGAGTTCAACTCAGGTTTTTTTTTTCAACTTGAAATTTCTTTAAAAACTATATTTTAGGCTCGTGAAGTGTTTTTTTTCTAGTTGATTACAAATTTTTATGTTATTTTTTAAAGTCATTTATGGATTTTTCAAAGTGTTTAGACTATTTTTTAGATGTTTGGGGTTAAAATTAGGTTCAAAATAAGTTTTTTTTGTAAAACAAATAATAGAACTTGTTTTTCCATTCACCATAATGGCTCGAATCTAGAAAAGATTAGGCGACATGTTGATTGAAATTTTGTTTTTAAAAAATAATGGTTTATCCACCCGAATTGGATTATTTTTAAGCCCGTGTGCATGCCTTTCCTAAAAGGGTAAGGCTCCGGCCTGACCTAACTTTTTTCTTTCTATTTTTTTAAAAAAAAATCATGTGTTTTTTAAATAATTTTTAATTTATATGAAAATTAATTCCCTTTCTCTTTATTTTTTGGTATCTAGTTTTTTTTAATTAGTAGCTGTTTTTTTAATTATTTTTGTATGTGTTTAATTTTTGAAGAGATTATTCTAATTCATCTATAATTTTTTATATATATATATATAATTGAACTTTATTTTTAAAGATGAAAAATATTTATTTTTGAATAATATTTATAATAAATGCAACCTTATGAGATATTTATTTTCTTTTATATTGTATTCAATCAATTTATGGGTATATTTATTTCTACTAGTACTTGATTAAATAAAAATAATAATTTTAATAAACAGATTTATTGAACACAATCAGATGAATGGACTATGTTGTAAGATCAAATATTTTTGATCTACTTCATACTCTTGACTTTTTTAGATATATATTTTGTTCTTGTTAATGATTTTTCATTTACTGAAATAGATGATTCTCGATTTATTTAATTAAATATGTGTATAAATTTTTTAATTAATACTTATATTATACAATACTCTAAATGGTGTAGGGGAATCACTATTCCCTCACATCAAAATCACTGTGGATTACAATAGTAATCCATAGTGCATCTCTTTCTCTTTTTTTTCTTTTTTTAATTTTTTTTCACTTTTTTGCTTTTTTTACTTTATTTTTTTTTTTGCACTTTTTATTTTTTTCCCCCTTTTTTTGTTTTTTTTCCAAAATTTTCTTTGTCAATTTTAATTTTTTAATATTGAGCTGATTAAAAATTTTGCTTTGTAATTTTTTTTCCTTTAAAATACTGTAGATTGCTACGGTGTTTTTCCACATGATTTTTCTATTTTATTCTTTTATTTTTCAAAATTATATTTATCGATTTTATTTTTTCAAATTAAGCTGATTGATAGTTTAGTTTTGTAATTTTTTTATTTAAAAACATTGTTGATTGCTACAGTTTTTTTCCACATGGTTTTTTTTATTTGTTTTTTTATGATTTTATCCAAAATTATCTTTTTCAATTTTATTTTTTAATATTAATCTGGTTAAAAATTACAGTTACAATATGTGAAGAAAGCATTGTAGTTTTCCCCGTAAATTACTGTGGATTGCTATAGTGTTTTTTCTCACATTGTTTTTTTTTTATTTTTTTTTTAAATTGTCTTTGTCAATTTTATTTTTTTGATATTAAACTGGTTAGGAATTACAATTAAGTAATAAGCTAAAGGCTGTGAAGAATTCACTGTTCACCCACGCCCAATGCATTGTGGATTACAATAGTAATCCACAATGCATTCCTCTTTTTATTTTTTACTTTTTCATTTTTTTTCTTCTTTTTTTTTCAAATTTCCCCTTTTTTCTTTCCAAAATTACTTTCTTTTTTTTCCAACTTTCCCTCTTTTTTTTATCAAAATTATCTTTGTCGATTTTACTTTTTTTAACATTGAGCTGGTTAAAAACTTTGCTTTGTAATTTTTTTTCTTTAAAATACTGTGAATTTCTACGATGTTTTACCACATGGTTTTTCTTTTTTATTTTTTGATTTTTCAAAATTATATTTGTTGATTTTTTTTTAATATTGAGCTGATTGAGAATTTAGTTTTGTAATTTTTTTTCTTTAAAACATTGTTGATTGCTTATAGTGTTTCTCCTCATGGTTTTTGTTGTTTTGTTTTTTTATGATTTTCTCTGAAATTAACTTATTTTATTTTATTTTTTAATATTGAGTTGGTGAAAAATTACAGTTATAATATATGAGAAAAACACCGTAACTTTCCTCGAAATTACTGTGAATTGTCAGAGTGTTTTTTCCCATAATATTTTTTTCCAGTTTCTTTTGTGTTTTCTTTTTTTGTAATATTTTTTTCCAAAATTATTTTTGTCAATTTTATTTTTTTAATATTGAGCTGGTTAGAATTTAACTTTGTAATAAAGCTTAATCATGTGGAGAAAACATTATAGCTATCTTCACAAAACACTATAGATTGCTAGAGTGTCTCTCAACATGGTTTTTTTTCTTATGATTTTTTCAAAATTATCTTTGTCAATTTTATTTTTTTAATATTGAGCTGGTTGAGTTTTACAATTACAATTCATTACAAATAAAGCTAAATCATGTGGGGAAGCACTGTAGCTTTCATCACAAAACATTGTGAATTGCTACAATGTTTCCAACATGGTTTTTTTTTCCTGTTATTTTGTTATTTTTTTCTAAAATTGTATCTTTTGATTTTATTTTTTTTAATATTGAGCTTATTGAGAATTTGGTTTTGTAATTTTTTTCTTTAAAACACCGTGAATTGTTGCAGTTTTTTCCCGCATGATTTTTTCTAAAATTATCTTTGTTGATTTTTTTTGAATATTGAGTTGGTTGAGGATTATAATTATAATAAAACTAAATCATATGAGAAAAGCGTCATAACTTTTGTCACAAAACACTATGAATTGCTACAGTATTTCTCTAAATGGTTTTTTTTATTATTTTTTCTAAAACTATTTTTGTCGATTTTATTGGAGAAAACACTGTAGTTTTCCTCACAAAACATTGTCAATTGCTACAACGTTTTTGCTCATATGTTTTTTTCCTTCCAAGATTATCTTTGTTGGTTTTTTTTTAATGTTAAGTTGGTAGAGAATTTAGCTTTGTAATTTTAAAAAAATATGGCGAAAACAATCATTTTGTTCAGTCTCTAATTTTTTGATCACCAACACAATTTTTTTTCCCATCATGAAATATTGGCTCCATCATACTTTTAATTTTTATTACTTATCTAGCACTGGTTTACAATTATAATATTATCAAGTATATTTATTTTATAAACCCGCAGCAGCGCGTGGGCATCCCATCTCATTTTTTATATAAAAAACATGTTATAAATGTTTATATATTAAAAAACAATTGTTGAAAAAAAACCCATAATGGAACAAGAACATGGTCACGTAGCTAGTTTTACATTGATAGAACCTGGTTTATGTAGGCATGCTGTTCAAATGGGCCTAAAGGGCATTGATGGAAAGGAAGAAAGCATAGTTTCATCCCGTTCCTCGGCCTTGACGGCTGCTGGATAAAGTTAAATGGCCGCAG
>Ga0325405_1001082_pt1 | contig 27453 bp, 18 predicted proteins | sample PopdelMetagenome_21_FD_205663 | JGI IMG/M metagenome (GOLD analysis project Ga0325405, IMG submission 205663) | Populus deltoides microbial communities from Bellville, Georgia, United States - Xylem-Control-R2 | ecosystem: Host-associated > Plants > Phyllosphere > Stem > Wood/Secondary xylem...
AAAGAGAAAAAAGAGAGAGGGAGAAACAACACAAACTTCCTCTAAATTTATTGAACTTTGAATCACACCAACACAAATCATCAAGCTATTTAATTTTGCTTAATTAAAAATTAAAAAATCTAAAAAAAATTAAAGTAGATGAAAAGTTGATAAATTTTCCTCTCTTTTTGCTTATCAAACTTCTATTACATGAGACATCTCAATGAACTATCAGATAAAAATGATAAAAGAATTTATGGTAATTATAAACTCTAACTTGTCCAACAAATAACCTTGATCCAAATGGTTCAAGACTTTTTACTGTTTGCAATTGCATCCTGAATAAAGAAAAACTCAACCCAAATCAACACACAGCCAGTATTTCATATTAATACACTTATGAAATTCATAGAATGGAAGTTATTATTATTATTATTTTTAACAGAGATGGAAGAGGAAAGGAGAAACATAAAGAAAACATGTTTGGTTTTGGATTGTTTGACATAAGGGAAAGAACCCTATACTTAGCTTCACTGACCTTTCTTTCCTTCTAACGAAGAGAAGTTGAGGGCATTACCGTGGTCTTATGTGATCGAAGCTCCGGCTGTAATCTGTGATGTGGTGAAAGTCTTGATTTGATCCAATGGACAAAGAATTTGGGTTGGCTTTTTGTTCTTCATAACTTCTATAACTTTGTAAGGTTGCTCCTGTTGTAATCCTTCTCTCTAAAATGACACAGTAAAATCTTTGGAAAAAGTCATAGGAATCTCGGCTCAAAGCGTTCTCCAGATGGTTCGTATTTGATTGCAGATTCCATTTGTTTTAAATCACACAAGCATCTATGATCTATCAAGTCTAGCTGCTGCAAAATTGCTTGCTTTGAGATGTGAGTTTGATTCGAGCCAAAGTTTTTGAAGTTTAGTTTTTTTCTTAATCATCAGAAGATTCTGCGATGTTGGGTGGCTGGCCCAAGTTTTCACTTTCAAGTTCATCCCAGACAACATGTTTTGTTGGGCAATCACAGAGCTTGGATTTTAGTATATGCAAAAGGAGCTTTCTTTTGGACCTGGCAGATTTGAACGTGGCTGGCAAAAGAAGATGCTTTTTTTAAAAAAAATATTATTCATTAACACGGTCTTTCATGCATAGTAAGGAAACCTATCCCGACACCGAAGATCAAGGTAAGTAAATCAGAACGATAGTTTTTCGAGTTAAAATGGTATTGTTTTGAAAACAAAACTGAATTTTAATCATATACATGATAAATAAGTATGATTTCATGCAGGCCCCAAGTTTGAAGTTCTATCTTAAATAAGTTACAAAAATTGGTAAAATTACCTTGGTGATTGTCTTATATGACATGACGGTTTATTCCAAGTCACTACTCGAAGCATACTTTGTGCGACATTTACGAGTTCGAGAATTTGATTAGATAAAATTAGAGTGACACTTGATTTTATGAAGTTTTTAGATACCAAGGATTTTATAAAATGATCTTAATCCACAAATTTATCATAAAAAAAGGAATTGTTAATGTTCTTATTTTAGTTTAGAGAAATATATTTTAATGATTGTGTATTTAGCAGTTTTAATTTAATAAAGTAAGGTTCGAGTACTAATGATTATAGTTTACTAGTTATAGATATGTAGTGGAGGATGATTACCTCTAAAAAACCCAACCACGAACAAGTCTAATCACAAATATGAAATGCATGCAGGCCATTGAAAATGTAATGGTTGTTTTCAAAATGCATTCAAAGAAAAAAGACCATCTCAGTAACAAATACCGGGTAAAAAATCAACACACTTGGAAGTCAAGGCTAACCACCACCCCCGCATGGGATTTCACTTAAAAAGACCTCTCGGTGGATGCTGTGCCTCATTTCGTTTGTAAATCACACTACATACGGCTCATGCCTCATTGTCACAGCAAACCAGCTTCCTTGAGAGCAACCTTGAAGCCCTCTTCACTGCCCCATGATGGTATCTGCATCGGAAATTAACATAAATTAAGCAATCAAATAATAAAATTCAAATTAATCCTTTTACAATAGCTGACAAAAAAAAAATGTCTGATAGATCAATATATACTCTATAGTATCCACCGATATATAGCAGTTGAACACCATCTTACCTCTCGATCATAAATAAAAAAAGAGCAAATCTAAAAAATTTTCAAACAGAGAATTAATTGGAGAATGAAGTATTTTATGAAACCTAGAAAGGCCACTAGGGTTTTTACCTCAGCTACTGGACTATTGAAGTAGCTCTCTATCTTCCTCATGATCATCAAATCATGGTCAGTCATTATGAAATTAAACACAGCCCCTGCAGGATTCCATAAAACCACTCAAAATCAATAATTGCTTCTTTCACAGTTGTAGTATTATAGAACCCAATCATTTTTTTTTTCTAGAGAAGCATTACAGAAGTGCATCTGAAAAAGAAAAAGGTAGAACCAGAGTTTACCTTTGCGGCCAAAACGCCCAGCCCTACCAATCCTGTGCAAGTAGACCTCATAATGAGGCTCTGATTGATTTTCATACTTCACTGGGAGATCATAATTGATTACCAAATTAACCTGCAACAGGAAGAGGGCAGGATAAGTTTCATACTCAATACATATTTATCAATGAACACCAGTAAGAAGAGGCTTTTGGGTAAATTAAAGAGGCACCTGTTGTTGGTCAAAACCTCGGGCGAGAACATCAGTTGATATGAGAACTTGAGTCAATCCATCCTTGAATTCTTTGACTATTTTATCTCGGTCTTCAAGATTAAGTGCGCCATGAATGGTAGTGACTTCATAGCCTAATTCCACAAGGGAAGTGTGCAGCATGCTGGCGCTGCGCTTTGTGTTGACAAATATAATGATCTGGCCTATGTTCTCTCCCAGCTCAAGAATCCTATCTTTTACTACTCTAATCTTGGCAAGTTCGTCAGGAAGAATCACCTTATACTGCTTCAATGATTCTAATGACAGATCTTCTTTCTTTACAAAAAGTTGATTGTAATCTTTCACAACCTTTGACACAAAGTTCTTAACGGTCTCATCAAAAGTGGCAGAGAACAGAAGAACCTGGAACCAGATTGGAAATAGAAAGAAGTAAACCACCGGTCTCCAAATTTAAAAATGCAACAAAGTCCTTGATCTGATCCCAACAAACTAATCATTTGATGCATACAAATCTTCTGCACATTATGGATAGCATGCAGGTATGGAATGATCAGTGAAGTTCTTTCATTTTTATTTTTTAATCTGTATACAAGTTATTCAATAATAAATGTAATTTTTGTTGCTCTTTCTCTCTCATTGTGTATATTATTGAGCAACTATGTATTTTGGTTGTTAGAATTCGAGAAATCAACTTTGAAATCTGAGAAGATAAAAGGTAAAGAACTTTTGGATCTTATTTCCTCTACCTTCCCCACCCTCAGTAAAAGATATGTGAATTGCATGACAAACCTGGCAATGAGAATTGAATCTTTGAATGTCCTTCATTATCCTCAAGGAATCGTCTTGAAAGCCATCCTGCAAGAATTCACTCTAAATCAATAAAACTCTTATGTAAACCAACCAAAGATCAACAACTTATGCACAACTCATCAAAGATTGTCTACTATCATTTTCAAATGACTTAAAGTACAGGAAAGACATTAACACCAATGGGTCTGTAGTCCAGTGGTACTCTTGCAAAAGCAAGAAGGTTTAGAGTCTCACTTTGTCAAATTCATTACTGGTATCAACAAAAACCACTAATTGAGCCTGTATTCAAAAAAGTAATTGTACTATTAATTAATTCTAGCCAATGCAGTGAAACAGCTAAAGGTACAGATGATGGTTGGCGGTAGCAGCATCCGTTTAATCAGAAAATAACATATAAACTAAATCATATAAATAGCATGAAATGTACAAAATTTAATGAAATCTCCTCTCTAAATACATCGCCAGAGAGGTCAATTTAATGAGTATGTCATGTCTATCTGCTTGTAAACATCATTTAAATGTAAATTACTTCAATGAAATGCAACAGTGCAACAATATGTTTATTGTTAGCAAATCACACCCAAGTTTGAAGGAAAAATTTTATGTGGTAGGATTAGTTGCAATAAGATCCCCATTAATTAATGATATAGAGTGCTGCATGATTAAGAGAGAATATAAGTGTGATGAGATTGAAGTATGCCTCGTTTTTTTATCTAGTGACACCCAATGTCACAATGTTCTAAAAGGAACAAAATATTTTATAAATATACTTTATTTAGCACGTATCAGTCCTTATCCTCAGCTGTGTATGTGAGTGAGAGAGTTAGAAAGATAAGCATTCCCAAACATTCCAGACAACATAATATGGGAAATAACCAAAGTGATTCACTACATCTTCATATTTTGTTTTAAAAAATGCAGAAACAAATGAAATTAGCATGTATAAATCACAACTTGAAACTGGGGCAGTGAGCCTTAATACTACAATATTCTAGCTTAGGGCTGGGGTTCTGGGACACAAGATTTGGAATTCATGACAAGCAACTCGCAGGTATTGAAACCAACTCTTAGCTATGAAAAATCTTGAACCACAGTTCTGCTGTTTTCCTGCTGTATTCTCTCTCCTGCCCCTCGAAGGCCAATTGACCTCAAGATTGAGGTAGGGTAGCGTGGTTAAAAAGCTAGAGTTTTCAGGCCCTAAGATTACATATCTAAACTGTAGAGAAATTTAGAGGAAATTCTCTGGTGTTTTATTAAAAGTCTTAATAATAATCTTCTTCTCAAAATAAACTAAACACCCCTATTTAAATTAGTCTTAAAATCCTTTATGGAAAAGGATTCCTTATTAAAACGTACTTAATCATCTAGCATTAGGATTCATAAATGGTAAAGTACTAAATAAATTAAAAGTCCTAATCTAAATAGGAAAAAGAATTCAAATACAATAACGTAAATAAAGATAATCTCGTGCAGTAACTTCCAAGCCTTATTTGAAGGCTTTCCTGATCTCCAATCATTATTAAACAAAGCCTTCAAAATTTTCTGTCAAAATTCCAGCTCGATCAGATTAAAAGTTATGCTTGATTTACCAAACTGCATCTTGGATTCTTATTAAACTCCTCAAAACCTAAAAATCTTAACTATTAATGAAATAATCCCATAAATATTATTATGCCAAGAAAATGGAAGAAATTTCCCCACGTCAAAGATTGGTCATGAGCATATACTATGGCCACTCTCCTTAAAAGTTGAATGAAATTGCAATTCAGAGACAGAAGACTGTTGTACATGTAACCTTAAACTAATGATTTTGTTTCTGCTACACTATCAATTCTCAACTACTTTTCTCCTTGGAAATTGTGCCTTTATTAATCTCTACTATAATGCATCAACCATCAACTCTTCAACAGCTCTACTTCTGTTCAATGCAGACTCATCATTGTATGATAGTACCATTGGACAAGTTGCAGAACTGAAACAGCAGTGGATAGGTAAAACTTGAAAAATCTCTTAAATCAGAACATAAAGCAAGGCGTGCCTATATCAACCTGTACAATAATGTATCAAACATCATCTCTTCAACTGCTTACATCTGTTCAATACAGTCTCATCATCAATATGATATCGCCATTTAACAAGAAGTTGCAGTACCAAAATGGCAATGGACTGGCAAAACTTAAAAAATTTCCTAAGTCATAACATAAAGCAAAGTGCATTAACTAGGATCAAGTAATTGGGAAATTTTTCGGATCCAATATCCCCAACACCAAGGGAAAAAAAAAGAAAAAAGGAGAGCGAGAGAGCACCAAGTTGAACTGCTAAAGATATGCAAAAAAATTGCAGCATAGCATAACCGAAGAAACTAAAAGATGCTATGCAGGTAAAGGGTGTCCATTAGTTATATAATATCATAGCAACCATATTAGGAACATGATTCATTTTGTATATGTACCTTGGCCAGCATGTGATCAGCTTCATCAAAAACAAGAACCTTCATATCATTAACACCCAATTTCTTTTGTGACATCAATCTCTTTATCGTACCAGGAGTCCCAATCACCACTTGTGCAGATATTGGAGGTCGGTATCTGGATCTATCATTATTTCTGTTTTCTATGGGCACCGCACATTCTGAACTTATTCCAGTGTACTTTCCCATCTTCTGAAGAACTTCCATATTCTGAAAGGACGAATTTGTTATCATCAAAACTGAAACTAGCACTTTATTTTAACTGTTAAGTTATATTTTTAACGAAGAACTACTAAATCACTTATTACTAGTGTATTAATCTAAGATTTAAAACTCAAAAACTTGTGCGAGCCAGGGTCTAAGGATTTCACATGATGAAGATCCAAGAATGTGCTTGTATCGGGTTTCAAAATAAATGTTAGAAATAAAAATGAACCTGAAGCCATTATGAAAGCAAGTGTTTCTCATACAAAAATTCCCCAAAATATTTGAAACTTGATATTCCTCCCTCTTATTTTACTTGATTGACCAAACCAAACATTGAAAAAAATGGTAAAGGGAAAAAAAAGAACTGGAACACAAGAACCAACCTGAATCGATAACTCTCTTGTAGGGCAAATGCAGAGTGCTTGGGGACTTTGTTGTTTTGGATCAACACGACTCAACATGCCAAGCACAAAACAAGTGGTCTTACCAGAACCATTATGTGCCTGAGCAATCAAATCTTTATATGGAGGAGTCATGATCATTGGAAGACTAATAGCTTGAATCTTACTAGGCTTCTGGAATTTCATCTCCACGTACAAACCCTTGAGGAGCTCCGGGGACAGGTTCAAATCTTCAAAAGTGGATGCCGATGTGTATGGTGTATCCCCTGTTGTAACCTACATCAAATTGAACTGCAAAATTTAAGAAACAAGACTAAAAAATAACCTTACAATTGGTTGCCAACTTCCAATGTCACAATCAAAACTCAACCAACATTGATTATTGCTTTCCAGCAAAAAACCATATCATATAAGCCCATTCACTCGTTTGGGCACCAATTACAAAACAAATGAATCAATTTAATAAAAATCTTAATACCCACCGTAAACAAAAGCACATAAAAACTTCAAAAATTTAATCATCTGAATTTTTTTATTAAACCCTAATTATTACACAGCAAAAAAAGAAGAACAAACAGATAAGAAAACACTAATTTGTTTTATTTAAACCCTAATCAAGCAATGAAACAATAAGAAAGTAAATATTCGATCTCAATTTTCACATTGTCAGATAAAAACTGTCTAGAGAGTGGGGGGGGGGAGATAGTACGGCTTGTATTCTAGAGTCTTCAGGTTCGTCAAGGAACTTGTTGACTTTCGTGTTCTCGTCGATAGCTAATGCGTCAACGTTTAGCTCCGAGACAGCTTTTTCCTCTGTTGCGCTCGGCTGAACCTCTTCGTCATCTACTTCGTCGCCCCATAATCTTTTAGTCTCCGGCACCGCCGGTTTTTGGCCCTCGGAGCTGGAAGCGGCGGTGGTTTCAGTAACTTCCGCCATTAGAAAGATCGAGGGAGATTGCGATCGATAGCTGATTGAAGTTGAGAGAGGGAAAGAAAAAACAATACCGAAAGAGCGTACAGCAGTAGAAGGTTCGAGTTAATTTATATAGAGAGAGACTGTAGAGATTTACTCTGATTTAATTAGCTTAATATTCAAGCGATGAAATTTAATTAGCTTAAATTTCAAGCTGCTAAGGTGGTTCATAGAGTGAAGCGATGAGTTTTATTTACAGTTTCCCTGTGCCACCTAAATTTCTCCAAGTCTGTCTCTTTTTTTTTTAATCATCAACAGATAAATAGCATTGGTACACCTTGTTCCATTAGATTAGAATTAGAATTAGACTAGCTGGTGGATTTTTTTAAAACCTAAAAAAACGGATGTTAAAGTGTTGCCACTGTTTTTTAAAGTAAAATAAAATTTTGTAAATAAGAGTTATAGAATTTGATGCTAAAGGATGAAGATGGATAAAAATTAAAAAAAAAGTTTTAATTCAATTTAAGTTAATATGAAAAACTTGTAACTTGAATCATGAATCCAAGACATCCTTGTAGAAAAAATAAATAAATAAATAAATTCAACACTAAATGCTGAAATCAAGAAAGAAAATAGCTGCAAAGAAGGATTTAAAAAGAAAAACGATGTCAACTTGGGCTAACAACAAATACTCATGACCCGGGTCATGAGATAAAAATGACCTCATTGCGAAATATAACGAAGTTAAATCCTCAACAATACAATGCAAAAGGCTGGAAAAAAAAAGTAATTCTAAGAAAAGAATAAAAAAAAGCAATTAAAATAATGAAAATAAATTTAACATGAAAATAAAATAAAATGACAGATATCAATTTAGGTTAAATTTTTATATATACGACTCAGGTCATGAGACCGCAATAACCGCACTGAAAAATTTAGGGAAACTCAATTCTAGATAGAATAAATATTGAAGGATGAAATTAAAAAAAAATAATTTCAAAAAAGAAACCAAGGCAAAAAAAAAATAAAAGAATAAGAGTTAAATCTGACATAAAAATTAAATCAAATCAAATCATAAGAGGTGAAATTAAAAAAAAATAACAATAAAAAAATAAGGACTAAATCTTATATAAAAATCAATCAGAATGAAATGCTAAGGGATGAAATTAAAAACAAAATAAAAAAATAATTTAAAACAAATAAAGAACAATCAAAATCAAAAAAATAAGAACTATAATTTAAATAAAAAAAAATGGAGGACAACTTTTGATTTTGGCTAGGTTGGCATGGTTTTCAAGGGGAAGAGAGAGAGAGAAAGCAAGGGAGAGAAAAAAATTTCAACTATCACCAAACCACCATGAAAAACCTTACACATATCACCCAATTAGATGCATGTGAGGAATCGAAATAAACAATGTTTGGCTATTTTTGGCAACTAGAAGGCGTCGCATGCACTATCTAAAGGGCTTAAGTGCCTCCCATCAACGTTGCACGTGCCAATAATTTTTATCTTTTTTTTTTTAATTTATCAAAAGACCGAAGTGTCTTTAACCCCACATGATATTTAAAAAAAACATAAGAACGAAAGAGATGCTTAACATAACCTAAGATTTTTTTTATTTTAAGGGCACCTTAATAATTATACTGTGCTAGCAAAGATAAAAATGAAACAATTAAGCAAATGTAACTTTTAAGGGTATTTTAAATATTATATTGTGCATAAAGTTAAGAGGTCATTCTACCCCCGGTCAATATAGTAATGATAGGTAGATCTCGTGGAAAAGATGATTTTGCCCTTAAAAACAAGTTATATGGCTTTCACTATAAAGAGCAAAATGGTCTATCACTGTGCGAATTTATAGTAAAATGTGAGAGCTTTCATAATAAAAACACGATCACATATCAATTTTTTTTAATTAGAATTAGAAAAAAAACTAATTTGGCTAGGTGTTTTAATATTTTAATTATTGTGGATTCATTGTTTGGCTTTTTTCATCATTTGAATTTATTTTTTTTGCACCTTATGTTTTTTTTTTTTTCAATCACATAACTTTTTATTGTTTCAATTGAATCTCCTCCCAATTAATTGTTTAATGTTTTGGCATGATAGTTTGTTTCTGTTAGATTAGTATAGGTTTCTATAGTGTTGGTGAAGTACTTCAATAATGGGTTGATGTAGAATTTTACCAAACAAAAATGCAATCTATTGTTTATTTGAAATAAAAATCAAATGACTTAAATTGAAACCTATGGAAACAATTAAGCATCTTTCCCCTAAAAAATTTTCCCTTCAACTTTGGCTATTTTTGCCTTTGGATTTTGATCAAATTTCTTTTTGGTCAATGTGATTTTTCAATTGATGCTTTGATTCAAGAGTTAATTTTTTCATGTTGACATCCCTGGGTAATACAAATGAGAGATAAAGTAACTAAAAAGTGATCGAGGAGAGATAAATTCATTAGTTATTCAATTTACATCAACGAAGATACTTGTTCTTGATATTAATGGACTTTATTTAATAAGAAGTTCTATTTGTGGTGTTTCTTGCATTTTATCTTGCCGAACAAAATAAATCTAGGCTGATGAAGATAATTTTTTCGATTAGATTCTGGTATAGGAGACAATTTTAGGGTTTTTTGGTTGATAAAATATTTGGTTAGGCCCAATCTGGAGCTTAGGCCCAATGTGTCATGCCCGAGCTTAAGTGGGGCATGCACCCCTGACACCATATAAGTTTGGGTTGTCATGCTCAAACCCAACATTTCTGGGTCCAAGCAACGCTTCTTGATCTATTTTCTGCTCCTAATGGCCTCAAACAATTCGCTTCCCTTATAAATTTTTTTAGGACCTTATATAGGTCCCTCAATACTTTATATTAATCTAATGCATATTATTTTGAGTAGAGTACAATTCAAAATATCATGAAGGTGAAATGACTCTTCAGCCTCTCTTCAACACTAAAAGACAAGATTCACCGGTTATAAATACCTATGAATTCTTCAAGCTCTAGGTTCATAATCTCTTCATTTATATATTTTCAGAGCATATCTCTCTAAAATATCATTGTATTTTTTTATATATATAAAATAAATTTACTTTAAGCTTATTAGAGTCCTCTCATATACCAAAAGGGATCTTTTACAAATATTAACTATTAACCACCTTGACTTACCAACACATTAAGCACCAGCTACTAGCTAAATTGGCCAAGGAGAATGAATCAAATTGTTAGAACTAAGAGATTAATTGATTATCTAACACACAAGTCTTATTCCTAAGCTATTTGGATATTTTGAAACTTCATCATTAGCTAATTATTTTTTTCAATGAAATTTAAATTATTTATCTTTTTATAGATAACAAATATTATTGCACGAATAAATAAATAAATAAAAACTTTGAGTGCTACTGCGAAATAAGATTGGTTGTCTCAGTTTATATCTGTCTTTAAAATTTCTGATCTTTTGACTTTAGAAACTCTTTTTTTAACATTTATTAAAACATATAAATGTTAGTAATTATACATAAAGCTAAAAGTCATTAGTGTTTTATTGTGGACCATGAATAATGCAACCCACGGTAAAATGTTTGTTTTGCCCTTTTAAAACCAAACACACACTCAAGGGTAAAATTATATTTACATATATTTATTGCATAGTATAATTACACTCATGCCCTTGAAAAAAAACATAGCTAATGTCTAAAGGGTGTTTGTAGTTTTTCACATTTTTTTTTGTATAGTGCAATTACTGTATAGCCCTTATGGTTAACTTTTGTTTACCTAACGTCAAGTGGCATTTTTTAGTTTTTTAATCTTGGTTTTCTTATAATTATCACGTGGGGTTAAGAGTGTTCTTATTTTCTTTAATTAAAAAAAAATTGATGGCATGTGCAGAGTACACACTAGTAAGTGAGAGGTGCTCGTGCTTTTTGGGTGGCGCCTCCTGATGGCCGTGGGTAGCCTTTTAGGGCATTGTCTAAAGCATTGCATCACCCTCTACACGTTCAGCCAGCACATGTCGGCATCTATGGCATGAAGGAGCTCCGTGCGACAATTTTTCACCTCCCCCTTTTTCTCTCTCCTCCACCTCAAAGGGTGTGCTGACCTTGCAAAATTGCAAAGTTGTCTTCAATTTTTTAATTGTATCGAATTTGATTTATTTGTTTTTCAATTTCATCCCCTGTCATTTAATTTTGTATGTTTTTTTAATCAGATTTGATCCTCATTCTTTTGATTCCTATTTATTTTGCTTTAAATTTTTTCTGATTAGATTTTATTTTTTGATTAATCCATAATCATTTGATTTTAATTCCTTTTATTTTTTATTATTGAATTTGATCTCCATTCTTATGATTACAATTCATTTTATTTTCAGTTCTCTTATTGACTAATTGTTATTTGGCAATTTCATCTCTCATTGTTTAATATTATTGAATTTTCATATCATATTTGGTGGTTATTTTTTTTTATCATACTTTTAAAACTCGATTTGAGAGTCAATTCCCGTCATGTCTTGAGTTACGGGTTGGGTCAAAAAATCAGGGTTGCTGGGGTCAAACATATATATATTTTTATTTTGCAGGAAGTAAAATTGAAATTATTTTGATAAAAAAAATAATGGAAAAAAAAAATTCAATTATGATCCTCTTTTTTTTAATTGGTTTTTCTTTGTTTTGGATTCCTTTTTAGATTTTTTTTCCTATTTCACCCCTTTTCCATATGATTTTGTTTTGTTTTTTATATTAAATATGGTACCCATTCTCTTTATTATTGTTTTTTATATTCTTTTCTTATTTGTTTTTTTTTCAATTTTGTCTCTCAACATTTTATTTTATTTTTTTTCAAGATTTAGTTCTTATTTTTTTATCCTTTTCTTAATTTGGTTTTTTTCTTTCATTTTTTTCCCTTCACATTTTATTTTAATTTTTAATTCAATTTTGGTTCTTATTCTTTTAATTGCTCTTTTTTTATATTTTTTTATTAAGTCCCCATTATTTTTTTTATTAATTTTTATATCAGATTTGATCCTTATTGTTTTGATCACCTTTGTTTTCTTTTTATTTTTTTATAGTTAAAAATTTTATTCAAGATTTTGTTTTTGATCTTCTATATGATCATTTCGATCTCATGACCAAAGTTGCTGGTTTTAAAGATTAACTTCATTTAACTTTGGTTTTTTTTATTTCATTCTTTTATATGAAATTATTGGATATTGAGTTTCTTGTTTTTTTTATTTTTTATTTTATTTAGAATTATTCTGGATCACAAATTAACCAAATTTATTCAAGTTCATTCAAGTTATTATTAATTGAATTTTTTTATGTTAAAAAATTAACCCAGTCACGACACAGGAAAAAAAAAGAAGCTAATTTCTACCAAAACTTATGCTTTCGGCTTTGAATTCACAATCATAATATTTTTTACTTCTAAAAATTGCGTTGAGAATAATTATTCATTAAAAAAAAAAAAAAACAAAAACAATTCATCTGCCACTCGGCAAAGCGAGGTCAGCTATTCCGACACTAGTGAGCTTCAAAATTCCCAATCTATCATCACGCACTCCACTTGAATAGAAAAAAAAACTGAAAAACCCTGAAATAAACCTTCTTTCTCTAGCAACCTCCTCCAATGGCAGACCTCAAACTCTCAGAAACTCGAGATCTAACAAGAATCGAGCGCATAGGCGCTCACTCCCACATCCGCGGCCTGGGGCTCGACTCAGCTCTCGAGCCACGCGCCGTCTCTGAAGGAATGGTGGGACAGACCTCAGCCCGCAAAGCCGCCGGCATCATCCTCCAAATGATAAAAGAAGGAAGAATCGCAGGCCGAGCCGTTCTTATCGCGGGTCAACCTGGAACCGGTAAAACTGCAATCGCCATGGGTATGGCAAAATCCCTAGGTCTTGAAACCCCATTTGCAATGATCTCCGCAAGCGAAATATTTTCTCTTGAAATGTCGAAAACCGAGGCTTTAATGCAGTCTTTTAGGAAAGCAATTGCTGTTAGAATTAAAGAAGAAACCGAGGTGATTGAAGGTGAAGTGGTAGAAATTCAAATTGACAGGCCAGCAGTGGCTGGTGCTGCTTTGAAGACGGGGAAACTGACTATGAAGACAACGGAGATGGAGGGGGTTTATGATTTGGGAGCGAAGATGATTGAGAGCTTGGGAAAGGAAAAAGTGCAAAGTGGGGATGTTATTGCTATTGATAAGCCTTCTGGGAAAGTTACCAAGCTTGGTAGGTCTTTTTCGCGGTCAAGGGATTATGATGCTATTGGACCGCAGGTTAGGTTTGTTCAGTGTCCTGGCGGGGAGTTGCAGAAGAGGAAAGAGATTGTGCATTGTGTCACGCTTCATGAAATTGATGTCATCAATAGCAGGTGCTTCCATGGAATTATATTTTCAGCGTATGCGATTGTGTTTATTTGATGGGATTGAGTTTACTAGTTATTAGGTCATGTTATCCATGCTTGCTGTGTTTTGGTTTGTTGTGATACTTGAGGAAAGATGGAGGAGCTTCCCTTTAAGTTAACCCATAATTTGTAAATGTTCACAATTTTGGAGAATATTAGAGACCCTTTAGCCTGTTGTTTAATTACATTTCTTGTCAAATCCCAACCTTTTAACATGCTACAGCTAAAGCCTTAAATACTTGATGGCTAACCCATTAGTATTAGCAAAAAACTGGTTACTAATTTTTGTTTAGAATCTTGGTGATTTTGGGTTGATGAAATATTGATAGAAACACTACCTTGCACTCTGGTAAATAAAAATTTCTGGCCTCTTTTAGCTTCTAAATCTGTTATATTTTTAGCTTGTTTATTGTAAGGTGAATATTTGAGATACATGTCGCATGAAAGAAACAGATGACAAATGTTTGGAGAAACAATGCTATGCAACTAAAATGAGAATTTCGAGATTTCTGTCACAGAGTTCACACGTCCAGAAACAAGGTTACTAACATGAGATTCCTTAAAAGTGTCATTTGCAAAATAAACTAATCACCTCATATGATATTTTATTCTTTGCAATCCTTGCAATCTTTCTTTTTTGGCACCCACCATGAAATTTTTCTCAAAGAGGATTCCTACACTGGTATATATCCTAAGCCCTCTTTCAAAAAAAAAAAAAAACATTGATATGAACTGTTTTAGCTATTATTTGAAGCCCTTGGATGGAGATCAATCACATGTTTTTGGAAACTCTCAAGGTGGTTAATAGGGGCAGAATTGTTTCTAAGGCGAAATTGTTTATGCAATAGAGTTGTTTCTGTGGCTTCCATACTTTCTTGTACTTCAGGGGCGGTTTCGTGGGTGTCTACTGTGATGTTGTGCTCTTTCCTTCCAATTTAAGCTGAATGGAAATAAATAGGGCATGTAGCTGTAATTTAGATTCATCATTACCAGCAGATTATTTGTTCCATTTTATCATCTTTTATTGTTCTCCACTTTCAGAACACAGGGATTTCTGGCGCTCTTCACTGGTGATACTGGTGAAATTCGTGCAGAAGTAAGGGAACAAATTGACACAAAGGTGGCAGAATGGAGAGAGGAAGGCAAAGCAGAGATTGTGCCAGGTGTTCTCTTCATTGACGAGGTGCACATGCTTGACATTGAATGCTTCTCTTTCCTGAACCGCGCTCTTGAGAATGAGATGGCTCCAATATTAGCCGTCGCAACCAACAGAGGGATTACTACCATACGAGGAACAAATTACAAATCTCCACATGGGATTCCAATAGATCTCCTTGATCGCTTACTTATCATTACTACTCAGCCTTATACAAAGGATGACATTCACAAGATTCTGGACATCAGATGCCAAGAAGAAGATGTGGAGATCGCTGAAGAGGCAAAGGCGTTGTTGACACATATTGGGGTTGAAACATCCTTGAGATATGCTATCCATCTAATTACTGCCGCTGCATTGGCATGCCAGAAACGAAAAGGAAAGGTTGTGGAGAATGAGGACATTACTCGAGTCTACAATCTGTTTCTGGATGTGAAGAGATCAACGCAATACTTGATGGAGTATCAGGAGCAGTACATGTTCAGTGAAGCATCAATAGGAGACGGTGACGAAGATGGCACCAGCGCCAAGCTTTCTTGAAATTTTATTGTAGATGGAGATTTATGTTACTCTTGTTTCCCTCTTTATTTATAGTTATAGGCAGCACTAAACTTCCCGTTTGAATATGGTATTATGCTTTGCCTTTCTCCAAATGTTTAGATGCTCATAGCTTAAGTTTTGTTGGAAAGAAAATAAATATTTGTAAAAAAGGTAACGAATTAATTTTTTTAAAATTATTAGATGAATTATCATTTTTTATTGATGTATTTTTTTCACAAAATATCTTTTTTATTAACAGCATGTTTTTGAAATAAAAACCTAAAGGCTACCAAAATTATTCATAAAAATCTCAATCAATTGAATAAAGGAGAGAAAAAAGTATCTCTTTAATAAATAAAAATTCCTTGTTTATTTGTTTTTTGTTTTGATAAATATATGTTTTTTTATGAGAAATATTATTTTTTAAACAAAAACTTTGATCTGAAAAGTAATGGTTAATGAAAATATAAAAAATATCGTGATAAAATAAAAGAATATTTAATTTGAAAAAATTCTGATAAAAATAAGAGATTTTAACATTAATTAAAGATTAAATTGTAAAATTAAAAAACATACGTAAATAATGATATCAAATCATCTTTCGCTGAAGCCCTTTAATTTTTTTAACTTAAATATGACATTGATATTTCTTTTCTTCTTGTACAAAAAGTTTATGGTAGCTTCTGTAGAATTAAAAAAGAACTGGGATAGAGTCAATTAACAAAAAAATAAACGAATGGAGTTGTGTATGATGGGCTGGGGAATTTTAGACTAAAGGCTGGTTGTTTATGCGTTTCAAAAGCACTTTTAATAAAATTTTAAAATTTTTTATTTTTTTATTAACTTCAAATTAATATGTTTTTAGTGTTTTCAAATCATTTTGATATGCTGATGTCAAAAATGATTTTTAAAAAATAAAAAAATATCATTTGCATGTATTTTGGCACGAAAAACTATTTGAAAAGCAACCGCAACCGCATTGCCAAACACACTAGGATGCCACATTATTTATCCTTTCTCATTTTATCGTGGAAATACTTGTCATAACTTGATTTTAACCTTATTTTGTCAACAATTTTCAAAAAATCTAAAATATACTAAGGAAACATATTGAAAGCAGACATTTTGACAGCCATAGCTCTACATTATATATATTATTTGAATTAAGTTCTAAATTTATAAACTAAAAAAAATAACTTAATGTTATCAGTGATATGAATAAAATAACTTAATGTTAATTCAAATAGTTATTTGTTTAATTTAACTACAAGTTAAAGTATGAAAATACCATAAAACATAGGATTAAAGCAACGCCTTAAACACAATAATCATGCTCAAATGAAATTTCATAAGTTTCAACTAGATTATTTAGTAACACTTACTTGTTGAAGCATTTAGAATCTAATTTCAATAAAGATCAATTATTGTTAAGAATCAATCCTTTATCATTAAAGTTTTATTGCTCGTCACTTGATGTAAATAAATGATTGCAATCAATCTATTATGATTTCAACAATAACACCTTGATTAGTTGTACTGCTGATCAAAGTCCATAAGCTAGGTAAAACAAACTCAAAAAGCTCTTTATGATAATTGAACCTAAGCTCTTTTAGCGGAAGAAAAATAGAGCAGGAAATGCTAGAAAAAAGGTATTATTTGGCATCTAAAATATCTCCCATTCACCCTTTTTTTACACTAATTTTTAGAATCAAAATTGATACAAAATTAATTGTGATATCATTAAAACTGTTCATTTTTCCTTTAAAAATAAACTGCTCAGAAAGTGAAAGATTACTGTTTAAATTATTCACTCATGAGTTGGCCAAACTAAATGAACCGACAAAAATTTTGAGGGGTGTAACTTAACTGGTCAGGTCATAAATCTGCTCTCTAGAGGTCACCAATTCGAGTCTCACAAATCTCAGGGCCACTGGAGGCTTACATGGTCGTTGACTTCAGGGCCTGTGGGATTAGTCGAGGTGTGCGCAAACTGACCTGAACACCTACGTTAATAAAAGAAATAAACCGACAAAAACTAATTCTTTATTAACGAAACAATTATTTTACAGTAAATCAAACCCGAGCTCAAGGATCGTGACTCAAAGTGAGGAAACGATCTTAGTTGAAAAATAAGATTAGAAATATCTCATGTTGAGAAAAAAAGATTAGAAAATGCATCGCTTTGAAACAAATTTGCTGTATAATGAGGAAAGAGGAGTGGTTGTTCTTTACCAACTTTAGCTAGCATGATCAACCTATCAGATCATCAATCGAGGTTCCTTTAATCTCTACGGATCAGATATGTTCCTTTCATGAAAAATAAAAAAATAAAAAAAAAATCAAAGCTGATGAAACAATAAATATTGTTTTCATGCTCGAGGAACGCAATTAATTTCGAAAGTAGAAAACTGGCTTGCATATAACAGAGCTCCTATTTGCCAGCATACGTCTCCATAATTGCTGTAAAGCTCTCCTGATCTTCCCTTTTTCATCAACCTTACAAGCAATCACACATTTCTTTTAATTGCCAGACATCAATTTCTTGCTTAATTTAGTCTAAGTAATCTATGGCGTTAACGTGGAGGTGGGGTTAACGTTGCAGGATATACATGGCGGCCATCATTACTGTCTCCTCCTCCATGCACGTATCCCTCAAATTATGATAACCTTCTTCGTTAATTCCTCTTATTTTTCCGACATGGAATATGACCTTCGAACCGTGAACTATAAAGGAGGGAATAAACATTAACGTTCACATGTAAGAAAAGGAAGGATGTGCGCTTCCGTTCGTGGCCTAGCGGTTTTAGCAGAAAATTTCTTGTCTCTTTACATCCAGGTTCGATTTTTTTATACACGTCTGTCATTTTCACGATATCTTACCTATCTATTGGGCTTGCATGATGTTCAGTGAGTTCAAGAATTAGTTATGATACGCGTAAATTTCTTGTCTCTTTTCATTTAGATTCGATTTTTTATATGCATGTTTGTCATTCCCGCGATGTCTTATCTATCTATTGGATTTGCAGGGTGCTCAGTGAGTCCGAGAATTAGTCATGATACGCATCAACTGACAAGACAGCTAAGTTATATATATAAAAAGAAAGGATGTTTTCTTAGTAAAGTGTATCTCAACAAGAAAAGCAACCATATTTTTAGTGAGAAAAATAAAATCTTAAATCATCACGTTTCAACAGGATACATGCACAGAAGAAACCTTGTTAATTACTATCAAATGGCTTATTATAAAAACTTGCTCGTCAATAATTGTTTGCCCGTTCATCACTCTATTCATTTTATTAATTTGTTGATTAATTATGGTAAATAAATATATCAAGTGCTTTGGGCATATATTCCTTCTCCTCAACAACTTCAATCATTTTCAAACATCTCATGGTCTTCAACTCCTACTGTGTGGTTTGACTTTTCTGCGTTGTCCCCTTTTCTTCTTAAGAACACACTGCCGCCTCTTGTTTTGAAGTGTAATTATAGAATGGTGTCATTATTCATGGCATGTAGAGTAATCAAGGGTGAGTTATTTTGACTTCTCATAAAAAAAAATTAATTAATCATATGTTATTGATTGCATTGTTGTTTGTTGTCATCTTAGCTATTTATTTTCTTGTATTTTCTATAATTATCCTGATTAAATTCAATTATCTAAAAAATAAAAAAAATTTAAAGTTTGACTTGAGTTAAATTTTATCTAAAAAAAAAGATAAGAACTTATATTATTTTCATAGCTATTTTCTTGTGCTTTTTATAATTATTCTAATTAAACTCGGACCGATAAATTACCTAAAAATTTTGAAATTTAAAGTTTAAATTAATTTAGTTTATAGTTAAATAGAATTATATATTTACTCATTAAGACTTAATTAACTCAACAATATTTTAATAACTAGCTGCTCATTGAGTCAGTATATAGTGATTAAAGAAAATAATATTATTTTAATCAAATTCAAACCCTTCAAAATCAGTTATCCTATCAAATCTAACAAGTATAGCATTGGCAGTGTACCTTTGAATTTTGATGTGTTTTCTACAGTACTGGTCTATGGTCAAGAAAGGCGTGCGTGCGTTCTACGCACCGTACTAGGTGGTTGTTTGGTTGCGAGGAAAAGAAAGAAGAAGAAAAGAAAAGGAATAAATTTTCCACCGGAGAATACACTGCTTAAAAAACAGCGTAGTGTAGATGGGATGATGGATTGTCTGGGCCCCATAAAAAGTTTCCCATCAATTTTTCTACAATTAAAATACTCCTATGCTATTATGACTACTAATTGTATTGTTATTTTTTTTAGAGTATTTTTGTTATAATAATTATTGTTTTTTAAATATAATTTTTAAAAATATTAAAATAATATATATTTTTTATTTTTTAAAAATTTATTTTTAATATCAACACATCAAATTAATTTAAATATATAAAAAAATTAAAAAAATCAAATTTTATAAAAACATTTACAACAAAAAAACAAACCGGATGTGATATTTCTCTCTTCAAATCTTATTATATTTATATGGAAATGACATTATTTTAATCATATGTTATGCATTTTGTTTCTCTTAATCTTATAAATATCAAAAAGATTTCAAATTAAATTCCATTTATTAAGATGATTGGCTTTTAGATGAGACTATCAATAATTAAATCAAATATTTATTGTAAATATTTTGTTTGCAAACATAAAAATATTAAAAACAATCTGTTTAATCGCTTGTTAATCATGAGAACTCGGATTGTATTGTTTTTATTTAACCTTTTTCTCTTCTTACTTTATTTGATTTTTTTTTTTTTGCGTCATAGCACTCCTTTTTTTTGCAATTATCTTTTGAAAGGACGGCTGGGCTTTTCATCCTTTTCCAAGCTCCGTTTGAACAATATGCCCTTTGCTTTTAGGTACCTCTTCTCCCACCGATTGATTGTGCAATCTGAGCTTTGCAGAACCCTAAAACACATTTCAAAGACAAAAACGACAAATTAAATTCATCCCCTCAAGTTAAACCTAATCCTGGCATGTATCTTCCATGCTAAGTAAGAGGATGTTTGGCAGTGTGGTAGTGGTTGCTTTTCAAATAATTTTTTGTGCTGAAATACATGCCAAAGATTTTTTTTTATTTTTTAAAAATCATTTTTGACATCAGCACATCAAAACGATCCAAAAAGTACAAACCGCACTTAATTTTAATAAAAAAAAAAATTAAAATTCGGTGAAAAGCAGGTTGAACCGCATAACCAAACGCTACCTAAATAATTTAAGCAACAGCGCATATTTTTATTTTTTTATTCTCTAAGTTTGTATTATAACTTACATTCGTATTGTTTTTGTGTTAAAAAAATAAAAAAAAAAATTTTTTGACAAGAAAACAATCAACAAGAGTATTGCAGGTTTTTTTAAAAATAAAGGACTAAATTATAATTGTATTGCAAATCCAGGGAGCAAATAATATTTTACTAACTAGAATCAACCAACGCAGCTTTCCCTTAACTTGTTAGACACAAGTTAATCCAATTTGAACAAACAATTAAGCACCTGCTGTTACGTAAAATCATAATAATCACCATCTCTCTCTCTCCCCCCCTTTCTAAATGCGCAGAAGCAAGAACCATCACAACCAAGAACAGGGCCTCTTCGATCTCTTTCTTTAACACCCTCCAAGAAACAAGAGAACCCACCAAAAATGCGGGGTTTATGGCCCCCTTTCCTCGTCATTATACTGGTATCATTCATGTTTGTGTCGGCGGTTTACTGTGCTAGTCTTCTCCATCTGGAGAGGGCTTTTCCTTTAAACAACCACGGTCTTGAACTCCATCAACTCAGAGCTCGAGACCGACTCAGACACGCCCGTCTTTTACAAGGCTATGTTGGTGGCGTTGTCGACTTCTCTGTCCAAGGTTCCTCCGATCCTTACCTCGTCGGGTAATTTTTTCGCCACCCCTCTTTCCTAGTTCTAAGGTTCCTTTCTATGATTGAATTGCGTTCTTGGAGGTAAAAACTCTCATTTCAGTGCTATTTAATGAACTCACAGTGATGAGTTTTGTTTAGAGATGGTAAATTTGTATTTATGCATTTCTTGCTCACAGGCACACACTTAAAATGAGGTTGTGGTGGATATTGCTTGTGATTCTTTCTAAAAGTGGAAGAAAAGGAAACGAAATGGGATTTCTGTGCATGTTGGTTTAATTATATTTAGTAAAGATTGATTCTTTGCTTTTGTTTGTATCCGAAAAGATTGATTTTTGTTGTTATTTATATTGTGTGCTTAAATTATTATACTGTTGGCTAATTTTGCTGTTCTTTCCTTTTGGGTTTCCATTGCAATCAGGGTCACAGGAACTTCAGAGACCTTGTAATATATCTGTCTTGGTTCTCTTCAGTTTTGTGTGCTGTTCCACATTCTCTTTAGGATGGAACATGATAACTAGTAATTTTTTAGTACTTGATGATTATAAGCCTTGATATTCTTTGATTCTTGTCTTTTTTCTTTTGCTTAGACTTTATTTTACAAGAGTGAAATTGGGCTCTCCTCCTAGAGAATTCAATGTGCAGATTGATACTGGAAGTGATGTCTTGTGGGTCTGCTGCAATTCCTGCAACAACTGCCCGCGTACTAGTGGCCTTGGAGTAAACTCTCTTTCCTTGCCTTGTCATTAGTCTTTCTATACATTTGCAGAATTGGAAAACTTAAAACTAAGGTTCAACTTCCTGTGGTATGATGTTTGTGTTTTGCAGATTCAGCTCAATTTCTTTGATTCCAGCAGCTCATCAACTGCTGGGCAGGTCCGCTGTTCCGACCCGATCTGCACTTCAGCAGTTCAAACCACAGCAACCCAATGCTCTTCTCAGACTGATCAGTGCAGTTATACATTCCAATATGGAGATGGAAGTGGGACATCAGGCTATTATGTCTCTGATACACTTTATTTTGATGCTATTTTGGGGCAGTCACTGATCGATAACTCCTCAGCTCTCATTGTCTTTGGGTAGGTTTTCTAATGCTGTTGAACAAGAATGGGGCGTGTTCAGTTTTTTGATTGACAATGATTATTTGTTTAGGGAGAAGGGATAGGTGGAAGACTAAAAAATGAAGCTTAATATTTCCATTTATTGTTCCTGTCAAATTTATAATATGCAGTCAGTGGATCCACATAAGAGTATGGTGGTTTGCTGCAACGATGACTACATGATCATAACCAGATCACCCTAACGGCATGACCTTCTTATGGTAACCATTCCAATGCTTACAGCAAGGGGCATGTTCTCCCAAAACACTCAACTAATACTGTAAAATAGTTTTGTTGTTGCTGAACTGTTTGAATGAGTTATCACCATTTGATTATGGTGTAGTTAACCAACAAACTTAATTGATACCAAGGAATAAAAGACTGCAAGTCCCCCTTCTGACAAAATATGAATTGTGTGCATCCTTTACTCTTCATCTATCTCTTACTCTCCTATTTGAATTAGTTTCTTTTGTTCCAGGATTGATCTTTGTTTTTGTATGTTACTTATTTCTCTAGATGGTGGTGTTCAAAACAGGTGCAGTGCCTACCAGTCCGGTGACCTGACTAAGACTGATAAAGCAGTTGATGGGATTTTTGGATTTGGCCAGGGAGAACTCTCTGTTATATCACAATTATCGACCCGAGGGATAACACCCAGAGTATTCTCGCATTGCTTGAAAGGAGATGGCAGTGGAGGTGGTATACTGGTTCTTGGTGAGATTCTGGAGCCAGGCATCGTTTATAGTCCACTTGTCCGATCACAGTATGTCATTTTTCCCAAACAACCCAACTTCTTTAGCCTGTCATCCTTGCTTTGTATAAACCGCAACAACTGAAATCTTATTGCCTGAGAAATGTCAAGGCAATGGGCCAGACTTATATATTGCACACATATCCTTAAGAAAAAATATTTATGCCTGAGAAAATTTGTTTACTCGCATCTTATTGGTCAGTGATAAGACATTTTCTTCTTCAGCAGTCACTTGTACATTTCTTTTACTTTTGGTTAGGATACAATGTATCACTGGTGTTTAGGAGCAGACAAGCACTTCACAGGCATATTCTGTTTGTTGCATATTTTGGAGAGTGGTACCAAGCCAGATTTGCTTTTAGGATTTCTCATGTTGGTAGGAATCTTTCTTGGTATTTAAAGCGGTTACAGAAATCGGATATTCTCAATACAAACAAGTCCAGTGGAAGATTTCTAAGCAGATCTGGAGAAGATTTGGATTTTGAATATTGTAAATAATGGAAACTAATTCCATTACATTACTTATCTTTTCCTATTTTATGAAACTTTAACTGCTGAAGAACCTTTCAAACACTTGCAAGTTATTACATTTTATCGCCAAATCTGCTTACCATCCTGAACCCTCCTCTTGTGAAATGTTGTTGCTCTGTTGCACAACCATTTGTTTTTTTTTTTTAATTTTTAGCATTCACCATGCAGGCCTGTTGCTACCTGACATATCCTTTGTTTGATTTTGAGCAACACTAATTTTCTGTGAGTTTGCTTTTCAAAAATTGCAGGCCTCATTATAATTTAAATCTACAAAGCATTGCTGTTAATGGGCAATTGTTACCCATTGATCCGGCAGCATTTGCAACATCGAATAGCCAAGGAACAATTGTTGACTCTGGAACAACTTTGGCGTACCTAGTGGCGGAAGCTTACGATCCTTTTGTTAGTGCTGTGAGTAATTTTCCACTTGCTATGCATGTTTCTTTTGAAGCAAAAGTTCCTGTTATAATAAATGTTATTTGCAGCTGAGAGAAATGAGCTTTAATTTATTGTTTCTTAACAATCTTGAGCAAATCTGCCTCTGATCATTTTGTATTTTTCATTTAAAATGAATTGGTTAACTAGGAATCCTTACATATAATTGACATATAGATAGCTACTTTATATAGAAGACCCTTGTTGCATAAGTTCATCATGAGACGTTTTATGAGAAGGCTTTGTGTGTGTCAGCCAAACATGTCTCTAAAGTAACTATATCTTCTATGTCATTCATTTTTCCGGATCCCTTATCTTACAAATACAGAGTGGACAAAATCATCTAGTGTAAACTGCTTTTTTTTACCCACATGCAATCTCTTGTAACTAGTAAGCTATTTCTAAAAGAATTATTTTGAGTTCTCCCAATTAGGGGATTTTCAAGAGCTGGTTTCGAGCTGTTTAATAGTGATATTGTAAATGGAAGTGAAGTTGATTTGGAATGTAGCAAAGTGTTGAATTATATTGATTAAAATATCAAATTGACCTTCAGCATGCTTAAGTTTATTCATTTGATGAATGTCCAGGTGAACACCATTGTCTCGCCATCTGTTACTCCTATGACATCTAAAGGAAACCAGTGTTATCTTGTCTCCACCAGGTCCTTTCTTCTATTTATTTTCCAATGATGTTTTTGCAGTTATGTTACACCACATAAAGGTTTTCTTTCCAGATTTTTTCCCCTTTCTTCTTCCACAAGAACTTAATTGGAATTCTTGTTTTTCTACTATGCAGTGTATCTCAGATGTTCCCCCTAGCCAGTTTTAACTTTGCTGGGGGTGCATCCATGGTGTTAAAACCAGAAGAATATCTTATACCTTTTGGTTCCAGTGTAAGTTGCTGCTCTTCAGTTTGGCTAAGTTATTCATTTTCCCATCAGTATTGAACTGGACATGTTTCTTCAGAATATGCCATTGTCACTGAATGAGTTGTAACAGGCACCGCCTCTCTCTCTTTTTTCTGTAGGAGGGTGGTTCTGCGATGTGGTGCATTGGTTTTCAGAAAGTTCAAGGAGTAACTATCCTAGGAGGTTAGACCATGGACTTCAGCTTCTTTAATAGAACACCCACAACATAACAGGGGCCAACATAAGATTTTATTGCATGGCATATTGTCTCGAGTGCAGTATTGGTGACATTTCTTACTTTTGCTTTTGGTGGTTCATTGCATCATTATTTTTTCTTAATGCATTTTACGTTGACATAGACTGGCTGACCACTTACTGGGTTGGGGTTGGGCCAAATTGGGCACTTTCTAATGAAATTATGGTTGTATAACAAGCCCCATCAACTTACAAATCTCGTGTCTCAATGCCTTTATCCATGTCTCTTACCTTTCAAAACGTGTGAGTTTAATTATCTTGTTGATTGCTTTGGCATGCAGATCTTGTTCTGAAAGATAAGATTTTTGTATATGATTTAGTAAGACAGCGGATTGGTTGGGCTAACTATGACTGTAAGTTCAATAAACTAATGACTGTTCAGTGAACAACTATTATAGCCCTACCCCCACCTCTGATGCTTTTCGATTCTCTCTGCCAGGCTCCTTATCTGTAAATGTTTCGGTTACTTCTAGCAAGGACTTCATCAATGCAGGACAGCTGAGTGTGAGCAGCTCATCAAGGGACATCATGCTCTTTGAGCTGCTACCTCTGACCGTTATGGTTTTCTTAATGCACATATTATTGTTGGAGTTCCAATTTTTGTAATCTAAGCCTCAAATTAAGTTTCATTCTTTGTTCAGTCTTCAATGTGCGTTGGCTTGGCTGGTTTTTATTTATGATGACCGGCAAGGCAGCATTGTGATGTTTATTTGGACTGCAGAGGGTAGCGGTCCCTTCCCTTGTTACATAATTCTTCTCGAGTTCTGGTGATTGGAGCATCTTCTATACTTCTGGCGGGGAACTCTTTTTCTTGTAAAGAATCCTCCATGTTATGCAATGCAAGAATTGTCATCTATCTCCACATTGGAAGTGTTGTATCAGTGTAATTGTTACCATTGGAACTAGAATAGACAACCTTTTTTTTCCTTTTTCCCTCCGTGAGAAATTAACTGTAGTTGCCGTTTTTGAGATGGTCTCCAAGGTGGGGAGTATTTTTGAAATTTTCAGTTTCTTTAATAGCAATTGCTAGTAGTAATGCTCGCATTTGTGAATTTTTTTTCCCTCCGTGCACGGAGTTTCCTCCCAATGCCTGTGTTCCATTTCCATACAGTCCATTCACATTCGTCATCATTCAGATCAAATATTCCCACACTTCCATCAATACCCAAACAATAGTATGATCCCCTGTATAAAACAGGACTAGAAAAAGACATTTCGAAACGTGACTCACCCTCAACTTCTCCAATTTTCTCCACGTTTATACCAAAAGATGACATTTCTCCACGTTTATATCAAAAGATGACATAATCTGGGGGGGGTGGAAACATTATAATAAAAATCAAATCTGGTCCCCAATTTTTTAAAAAAACTCAATTTGATCCCAAAGTTTACAATTTTCACATTTTATAAACTAAAATAGATGTGCATCTCATTGTAGTGTGCACATTGTTCACCAAGACACGAAACACTAGGGATTGCATTTTTTAAAAGTTGATTTTAATAGCTAAAGTATTTGCAAAAGTTCAATTTGATTTTTAAGGTTTTTTTTTATCCTTGTAATTTTAGTTGTTTACCTTTTAATACAAAAACTTTATTTTCCTCACTTTTTAATTTCTAAATGTTAAGAGGAGAGAGAAAAGTAGCTGAAAAAGAGAAAGGAGAGAGAAATTCTAGTTGGTCACAAAAAAAATACTGATTTTGGTGTTAACGGATTGATCTTGGAGAAGTAAGTTCAATATAAATGGTTTTACTTCTTAACCATGTTAAAAAAAAAAGATTAGGTTAATAAAGTATACATGCACACTTAGAAGGTGTTTTTATATTGAAAATTGAGTTATATAATGAGATTAGTTTAATAGTGGATGTGGCTTGATAAAGTGCATTCAAATATCTTATAGTTTAAGTATTAAAAGCAAAATAAAAAATATGGGTGTCAGCCAAAGTTAAAAAATCTATAAATACAATATTGTATTTTATCTTTGTTTTTAAGAAGTTTTATAAATA
>Ga0325405_1001084_pt1 | contig 27415 bp, 31 predicted proteins | sample PopdelMetagenome_21_FD_205663 | JGI IMG/M metagenome (GOLD analysis project Ga0325405, IMG submission 205663) | Populus deltoides microbial communities from Bellville, Georgia, United States - Xylem-Control-R2 | ecosystem: Host-associated > Plants > Phyllosphere > Stem > Wood/Secondary xylem...
AGTCGCCACCTAGTAATTGATTGCGGGCTACTAGGAAACCGGATGTACTGGTATTGTCAGAGATTCGTGGGTAAAGGACTGGTTGTGGTTAGAAAAGGTATTAGCACCCCTAACACACCCTACCTGAGGTAAGCTGCTTCGTGGATTGACGTGTTAAAGAAGTTTTAATAATTGTTTTTTCATCGGATATTAGAAATACAACTTACGTATAAGTTAATAATTCTTGACCGTGATCCAATCAAAATATTAAATTCTTTTTTAATCTTTGCAATTTTATCATAAATAAAAACATCCATAAAAAAATAAAAACATACAAACACACACATATACTTTCACTATATTTTTTCTTTTCTTTTTCTTTTCTTTTCCTTATCTTTTTTTTTTCTGCTTCCATGTTTACAAAATACAAATTACAAAAACTCAAAACTAAACAAATATTACATTAAACAATTCTAAAATTACAAAACACCCATTCAAAAATCCATAACAGTGCTGGGACCAGTTCTATGAAGCCAAAGGACAGCAGGAACAGTGGCGGCGCGTCTCCCCACGTGCCGCCTGAAAAAAGGCAGCGGGGGAGCTCCTCCCTTCTTCCTCGCTGGCGGTGATTACTACCTCTACCTGCAACAAGAAACGCAAAAAAAGGGCCCCAAACAGTTGATTTTAGATTTGTCTTTCTTTGTTTTTTAGATCTGCATTTCTCCCTTCTCCTTTTTCGGATCTGCTTCACTGCGGGTCAGCTGTTATGGGTTTCATGTTCTTCTCCTCTGCTTCGGGTGGCAGATCGGGCGGCGCTGCAGTGTGCAGAAGGCAACGGTGGATCTGTGGCAGCATTGTTGGCTAACAATGTGGACGGCGCTGATGGCTCTGTGAGCGTGCCGCTGGCTGGTCTTCACCCCTATTGGTGGTAGCGGCCTGTGATGGCTGCGAGTCGGTGCTGCGGTGCTTCGCCAATTAAAGAGGGAAGATCTGTTGGCGGTGCTCTGCAAGGCTGGTTGAAGGAGGTGAAGAGGTTGCTGGCTGCTGAAGCTCCGGTGGAGGATAGGGGAGAGATCGGCTGGCTGAGGAGAGATGGGGCTGCTGTGCTGTCGGCTGAAAATGAGAGGAAATGGGGAAGATCGGCTATGGGTTCTGTGAGGAAAAAAGGGCTAGTGTCTTGTTGGGCTGAAAAAGGATGGGGAATGGCTGAGAGGGGAAGATTTGTGGGAATGGGGCGACTCTGGTTTGTTTTGGCAGAGATGACCGGAGGAAAGCTGAAATGTCAGGGGGTCCTTGGCTCTGTTCTGAAAATAACCACCAAGGACCCCGGGGGACAGCGACTTTTTTTTTTGGTGAGTCCGGGGGGGTGGCTGGTTTGTGTTGGTAGAGATAAGTTTAGGTTTAGGGTTTGTTGTGTTTCCCCTTTTTTTTTTTTAAAACCCCCTCCTTTTTTGTGTGTTGAAGGCTACTATTTATAGGCAAAATGTTGCTTGGACCTCAAAATTAGTCCCTCAACTTCTTTCTTTTTTTGTAAATTTTGATTTTTCTTAATTTTTTTGTATTTTTTGAAAACGAGCAAATCAACATCGACTCAATGAGAAAAATCAATGATTTTAAAAATAATGCGTTAAAAGTTGAACGCGTTCCAAATATCTTTGAAAATTTAAATTCTTTAGAGATGATGCTGAAAATGCTAAAAACGATGCAAATATATTTAAAAATGTATTTTTTTGGATTTTCAATGTTTTTCGCTATTTTTGAATTTTTCTGAAAATTTATCAAAACGTGGGTAAAAAATTGGGTAGCAAGAGAACCAATGTTCTATATATCATGTGTGCATGTCTTTGTGTGTGATAAAGGAAAAGGACAACTCTACAAAAGGGAGGGTAAGTCGTAAAAAAAACCCCTCAAAGCTGTAACCAATGGCTGTGTAAGATGTAATGGGCATTCTTTGAATTCCCTTTTTGACAGGGTCTTTTTTTTCCTTGTTTGGTGATTCAGTTCTTTTTAACCTTACCTTTTTTGTAGGATTTTTTTTTCTTTTTTTAGTCTTCTGGTTACATGGAAAATTTTCTATTTACCATGCTATGGCTAATCATTGAAATTTGTTGGGTCTTTGTTACGAACACTGGCCATGTAAAAGTTTCTAACATCAGCATTTGCTTCAATATTGGATTAAATTATTCACAAGCTATAAATTGCTAAACTTTGACAGGTTGAAGTTTCATTTTCTGGTGTTGAAGGCAAGGAGGATCTCAAATTTGAAACTGCAAGTACTGGTCTGAAAGTTTTACCACCATGGATGATCAAGCAGGGAATGAACCTTACAAAAGAGCAACGTGGAGAGGTCAAGGAGGAGTCTAAGATGGATGACAGTTCAGCAGCAGCAGAGCCCTCAGATGACAAAAAGATTTCTATTGAGAATGATGACAAGATAAAGGTCTCCTGCATGATATTACATTTGCATGTTCTGATTTGTTATACATGGTTTTGCTTCCTCATTTAACCTCACTTTCTTATCTTTTGACTTGGCTTCTTCTTTTTAAATGACAGGATGAGTATGTTAAAGCTTATTATGCTGCTCTGCTTCAGAAACAACAAGAAGCAGAAGAATCTGCTGAGAAACAACAGGAATTGTTACAGACATCCATCTCTAATGGTTTTTCCAAATCATCTTCTGATCATCAAGTGGGCATGAAATCCAAACGCGAGGAGGATGATGAGCCATATGATGACGTTGAATGGGAAGAGGCTCCAGTTGGAGGTATGTCTTATTTATCAATGGAATGGGATCCTCTCCAATCCTACTAGGGACTAGGAGGCGTGTCAATGCATCTTATGCATGCTAGGAAGTGGCATCCTGCCCCTGCATTTGTTGTGCTTTACATTGGTGAAAATTGTTATTCGTTTTTCTTTAGTTAATAGATGAACAATACTATTCAAAGACTAAAAATAATGAGTACAAATGGAAGTTAAGACATCCTCCTTGAGGAAAAAGAAAAAAAATCTCAACTTATATAAAAGTGAACTCCAATTGTTTTGCATGCTCACTAAAAACGCTGCATATTAAGTGTGCATGTTGGGATTTGAGTTTTCAAAACCATGTTTTTTTAAAAAAGCAGCAGATTGTTGCTTCTCCAAAACCATATGTTTTGAGTTTTTGGGATTTCAAAACATGGTTAAAAAGATAATCAAATATCCATTTTGGGATTCCAGACCTGCCTTTTGGCTCAAAACCTGATCCTAAACACACTTTAAAAAGCTGTGAAAGCAATACCAATCATATTATTATGGAAGCCCTACATCTTCGAAGCATCTGGCCTTTCATCTCCAAAGACCAATGTATATTGTATCAACTCCAGGCTATAGGGATAGATTACTGCAAATTCACATAACCTATTCCAACCTTATGCTATTGAGCTACGGGAAGAAATATGATTCCCCGTTTAGTTGGCATTAAAACACATGATGCATGCATATGTTTAAGAAGCATTTGGCACATATGGAGATAGATTAGGAGCTTCCCATTTTTTTATCCTTTGAAGAAGAGATGTACCTCCATATTTAGGGTATAACCTGGTTTCATTTATAATAAAACCATTCTAGCTTGGCTTTGTAAATGCTGTAATGGGTAAGGTGGGATAGCCAGTGAAAGATTTTGGAGGCACTTATTTTAGGAATATATTTAGGTTTAATTAGTTTCCTGATAACATTAAAGACTTTTTAGTATGTTTTCCTCTTCCTATTTCTATTTGGTTTGGCACCCTTAATACTGCCCTACCCAGACATTCAAGTCACATTTTGAATATTGATTAATCATATTAATTCAGGGTTCTCTTGTGTTTTTATACATCACATGGACTAAAACTAAAATTGCAGAGACTGAGACATACCAAATTTAGCGGCTTGGGACTGCAGAAAACTTTTAACTTCATAGGTTGTTGAAGTTTTTCTTCTTCCGTTTGAACTCTTCTCCTCCCAGTTCATTACTTGTTGTCTACAATACTGCAGGCAACACAAGTGAAGGTTAATAACTTAAATGCTGAAGCTTCTGCTTCTGGAGAGGATGAAAATGATGATATAGACTGGGAAGAAGGTTGAGCAAACACTGCTTTTGCATTCTCCATCAGCTTAGGCACCATAAAATTGCTGTAAAACATATGATGTTCAAGTTGGCTAAAGTTTACCTGGATATGGTTTTTTCTGTAGATTTTTGTTTTGATTGAACACTAAAGAAGCTTTAGACATTAGTATTGAAAACAACTGCAAGAGTTGATCCTTGCATGATGGAGAGGACCTCTGTGTCAATTGGTGGGACTTTCATGTTCATTTCAGCAGTTCATGTAAAACTGCATTACATTATATATTGGCTCTCTTGGTGAAAGCTGAAACTGTGAAAGACATTTCCAAGTGCTTGAAGCGATCATTTCGCATTCACCAACTACTAGCAAATTATGAGAGTAACTTTGATGGCCATGGGTGCCATGAAAAGGGAAAAAAAAAAGAAAATGAAGGAATGAATGAATAAAGATGACAACTTCGATTAGTTTATAAAACCAGGGAGGGGAGAGGACGGATCCCTAAATTCATTTTCTAGTTTAAAGGGGGAAACATTTCCATAACTTACGAAGGGAAATTATTAGTATTGCTATCAATATGATTAGTAGTTTTAATTGCCATTCCAGTCATTTGTGTTCTACTGGATTCACCATCAGCAAGTTCATAATAGAAAATCCACTCTTTGGAAGTTCAAATGTGCACGACAAAATGCTAACCAAAAGGGTAATAATAAGTTAGTAAGCTCCCCACCAAAAAACAATTAAGCTCCATGGATCACATTTGAGTTTTGAATATTTGCAAGTGCTTAGACTATCATAAACACACTTGTGTTTATAGTGGGTGTCTGTGGTTTAAAAAAGTGCATGGTTAGGTGGTTGACCATGGATGCATCATAGTTGGTAATGATCATTTTCTTTTGATGCCCAACTACTCCTGAGAACTTTATGTTACCCAAAATAGTGTGTTAAATCGGATGGCCACTGTTGTTCACAATTGGTATGGTGGGCCATCTTTGGCCATCCATGTGTTGGAAAGTAGACATGAATGAGGAAATTAGTGGTGCGGTGAACTTCAAAATTATCTTCATGGTTCCTGAAGGCTTGCTTTAATTTCTCAATTTTCAAAAAGGCATTGAAGTCATTACCACTTCAGGAATATATGGAAAGTATCACAATTAACCAGAAGTGGGGAGAGAAAGATTGAGGAAATTAGTTCAACTTGCCTTTGTAGCTGGTGTAAGAGCACACAACCATAGTGGGTCCTTGTCCTCATGTGAAAAATATTAAGTGAAGGAGGTTTTAACTTTGATTAATTGAATGGTGTTGCCCTCCCTATACATAAAATTTAATCCCATGTAGAATTGAACATGCATATCTATGATCAAGAGTAATGAAAATGAGATTTTCTTATAAAATATTTGGTAAGGTGGACAATATTGATTGGATTAAATAGGACTGAACATAACAAAACATGACTGGACAAATAACAATCTTGTCTTGTATTTGGTGTGCTTTGGACTGAACATGACAATTTGTTTTAATTTATATTTGGTAGACAATAGACAAAACTCGGATCTATACCTGAAAAAGTTCGGGTTTAAGAAAAAATAGAGAAAAGATTAATCTGACCTAACCTAATTAAAAACCTGGGTTGAACTGCAACCTAGTCAACCTGAGATAAAACAAGTGGAAAAAAATCTATCAACTTTTTTTTTTCAATTTTTTTGGTCAAAACGAGTGTTGTACCCTTCATGAGAGTGCGGTGTCTCGACGACCCTTCCTGGGTGGGTTAAGAGGTCTTTGGTTGGATAAGGAGGTGCCATCTTATATTATGGTTATTAGGAATCCTAACAAGTCTTTAGAGATTCTAGGCAAAGGGACTGGTTGCGTAAAGAAAATGTATTAGCATTTATAATACACCTTACCTGAGGTAAACTGCATCATTTTTCATTGTTTGTGGTTGCTATGATATAATGGTGTTTCTAAATTTTATCAACCTACTATGACAAGTTTGCTACGATAAACAAACCCTAGTGTTCTAGATTAAGAACTTCGTCTAAAAGATTCCGATTTGAAAAGATATTAGAAGAAAGTAAGCTTATTCACAACTTCTGTGCTGCAAAGGAACTGAAGTTAGAAATCCAAAAAGATTTGGTGACTATTGAAATTTCACTTTTCCTTTTGGTATTTCAAATGTCCATGATTTGTGCCATGAGACATATGTTGAAATATCATCATTTATCGTTGAGGTTTTTTTTCAAACAAACTTGAACTTTGGGTATCTTCGCGTCTTCTTTAGTAATATTTCAGATAAAAAACCCCTTGTAGGTTTTTTTTAATCTTTATATCAGAAGTGAATGAGTTATATTACTCCATATAATATGTTGGATACCAACCTCATATATGTTTTAATCTTTATATTAAAAATGAGTTTTTTATATTTTTTGAAATATAAGCCACAATCCTTTGTAATTTTACAAACTTGTTGTAAAATCCATGCAATACTTTTTATATTTTTAAACATGCAAAAATATTTATTGATTTTTTTCCTAATTTTAAGACATGCTCCAATATTGTTTTAGGATTTTTGGCCATATGCAAGAAACCTTTTATTTATTTATTTTAAAAATATATATTTTTTTATTATTTTTTAAGGTTTTGTTTGAATAAAAAATATTTTTCTTTAAATAAAACTGTCAAAATAAGCCCAAGGGCATGTTTTCCAAACACGCTCTTAAGCAAAAAATTTCTTTATCATTGAAAACCAAACAAGGCTTTACACAAATGACCCGAACTTGACCCAATTAGGTTGATCTGAAATCTTTGGTTTTATTATAAATCGAACAAGAAACATTAGTTTAACCTGAAAAACAAGCCAAAACGAAAAACCAAAACATAAAGCAGATCAAACTTGCAAAAAAAAAAAAAAACAGATAAACATAAGTTTTTTTTACCAAAACAGATCAAATGTAGAAAAATCAAAAACACGAAGAACATTAAAAGTAAACCTAGCCACATGACTCTCAAGTCTGACCAAATACAACAAAATCAAAGGCATAGGCATATTGTAAATCATTTAAGGAACAAGAATCAATCATAAAAAAACATCGATTATCAACCCATAATCATAATTTTATCAAAATAGGCTTTAATTTGAAAAAAAGAAACTTACGATTATAATGACCAAACTATTGTTTTTTATTCAAATAAAATGCAGGTTATCAATGCACAAGGTCATATGAATTTGCAAGAGCAAGGATTATGATAAAATCAAGGTCTAAAAGATGCATGTAAGACAACGTTCTTTCCAAGAACTCGAAGAAAAACCTATAAAACCTAAAAAATGCACAACTATTGCCCATCCCTAGAAAATGCATTTTTGACCTCTAAACCCATTACTTTCAGTCCTAACTAACCATATACCAATACCTAGCATATTTGAATCAAAATAATTAACAAACAACATCAAAATCATGCATGAGGTTTCACTTTCCAAAACTGCCAAATTAAAACAACAAGTATATTAAAAATTTTGAGGTTCAAAATTGATATTTTAACACTCTATAGGACTAAACCAAAACCTAGAAGCCAAAAACACGCATTTACCAAACAAAAAAAACCTACTACAACATTCAACATATTCCAAACGTATTCCATTTTATCAAAAACAATCATTCAAACATCTTATAAACATCCAAGAACATAAACAACCACCTTAAAGCAAGATTAAACAAGAAAAAAAACAATATTTTTATGCATTAGTCAAAATCAAAACTAAAAAACATTAGAACACTTAAATAAGTTAAAAAACATCATTAAATATGTAAAACAAGCTAGAGGTGTTGATGCAGACCTCTTGATCACGCGGTCAAACAACCCACAACGTAGATGATACAACTCCTGGAAAGCCAAGAAATCAGGTTTGATATGAATGTGACACAATTTAAACCTGTCCCAATGCACTAGCACTATTGTAATAAAAAACCCTCACCCAACGAATAATGATGTTTCTAAAGTATAAGAAAGATGCCACAAGGTTAGTTATACCTTAATAAGTAAAATATGTTCTTTATCTGAGCATAGAAATTATGTTGCATCACATAAAATACAAGTTTATATCATAAATCTTTGGCTGCTGAAAATTTTAGATTACAAAACCTTATATAATGGTTAAACTAGTAACCATAATGGACCTAAAACTTGTGGGTAATATTTACCCACTTATAATAAACCCAAAGTATATTAACTAAGCCAAAACATGAAGAAAATAATAAAAATAACAAATCTGATGCATAGACTAAAGTTATTGCATCTAATTAAACAAAATAACCTAAGATTAATAATTTTCCTAGTTTAAATAATGTAATAAATGAAATTCTCATCCTAGAAAAACTAGGGTCTTTGTTGCCACCTTTAGATATCTAAAATTAGGTAGGAAATTGATTGTTGAAGTTGCATCTCCTTTAGTTTCCTTGTTTGTCTAGGATAATTAATTACAGCTTTAAAGAATTCTCTTAAAATATAAAAACCCTTGTTGCCTTCCTTTAACTTCCTTGTAGGATTAGGAAACTCCTTATAATTAGCTAACCAATTTGTCATTACCAAAGGCTTTTGTTGTGCATACTGACCAAAAGAAAATGATTTTGGAACATTAATGAATTCTTGCCACACTTAGAAATTATGCTATAGCCTATTAAAGATACTTATAGAACTAGGAAATCCCTAAAGCAAGCTGCCACATCCTTGTAGGAAAATAATCCTTACCAAATAGGAAGTAAGGAAGTAAATAACAAGTCAAAAGGAAGTAAATAACAAAATTCACACAGCTTGTTCTGACCTATATTACAAGGCCTTCTCGAACTCTGATTGACCTGAAATTTTACCCCAACATAGAACAATATTCCAAGAAAATCTGGGTAAATCCTTAGCCCGATGCAATTGTCAGATTGAGAATTATGATTGTTGCTGTAAAACTATACAATAGAAATAATTACACTAGAATTTGAATTTCTTTGTTCAACTGTTTTTTGGATCATAACATATGTGTCTTATAGACATTACTTACCAAGTTAATGGAGGATTATAACTTCCCAAAACTCATAATAGTTATTGTCCTTTTTCCTTTGAAAATCTAGTCTTTTGCTCAATCTTTAACTTATCCTTTTTTGCTTTTAGAGGCCAAACAATAAACTTGGTTATTAATGAACTCAAAGAATAAACTTTTTTCTCCTCTTCCCCACCTTTTTCTCTAGATTTTAGTAGGTATTTATAAGCTTTTGTTAGGATTTTTTGATTGATTCAATCAAGGATTGATCAATACTCGACGCTCTAATCAAAATGAGAGGGTTTTGGACAGATTTTAATAGCCGACAGCTCTATAGTTTGCTGGTTTTGCAATGGTGATTTTGCAACAAACTTGGTTTTGAAGATTTTGGTGGTTTTGCTATACTTGGAGGCCAATTAATAAGTTGTTTTTAACCCTTTAATCTTATGGAAAACATTTCCAACTAGTGATAAGAACCCATCTAAGAGCTATCAAATGTGAACATATGGAAAAAAAGAAGTGGTTTTTGCACAATAGGTATCACAATCAAGAATGATCGAGTTGACCACTTTTGAGGCTTCAATAGAGCAATTCCAATGTAAACATCATCGAAGACCACTTGAAGTCGGTAGAGGAGGTGCACAACTTTAGTTTGTAGCTTCATATTCATTCGTTTGAAGATGCCTACTCGATTAACCAAAACTGCAAAAAAAAAAAAAGATGAATAATGGGCAGATGACATGTCATTTTCTCACGTGTCTAAACGATGCGTTTTGATTTTACCCTAGATGACATGTCATCTAGGTTAAATTCCAAGGGATTAGGGAATTAATTTGGGATTTGTCCATCCCTAAACTATCAAATCTTCTTGATTATATCCTTAATTACCCTCTAACTTCTATTTTTGTGCAATCTTGTCCTTGCCAAACTCAATTACCAACCTTAAAGTTTAGCACCTTTTTCATTTTAATCCTTGGTTTCTGATTTATACAAATTAATCCTCAATTGACTATTTATCTTTTAATTTTCTTTAATTTGACCATTGATTTTACCAATTTCAGTCCCTAAAGTCACGTGCCTTTTACAAATAGGTCATTGATTTTGAATTTCTATAATCAAACCCCCTAATTATCTATCAACCTTAGTATTCATGCAATTAAGCCCCTGATTTATCAAATTAGCTTTAATTTCTTCAATTAAAGTCTAAATTAAACACAAAAATTGATTTTTTTAAAAAAATTAATTAAGTCTTTAATCATTCAATTTTGAATTTTTCATCATAAATTAAGTTTTATCTTATCAACAGGGCCTTTATCAATCACAATTGGATTGTTAAGTTTCCAGATCTGTCCAAAATGGTCCTTGAACTTCCTCATCATGCAACTTGCTCCAAAACTCCCATTTTTGTCAAGTTTTGTATAATCCCACTAAGATGCTCTTTTTTTAGCTCTAAGATGTGAGTTTAAATTCTTTTGTATATCTATGTTTATTTTATTCATTTATTTTTATGTAGGCCCTAAAATGGGTAAGAACAAATGCTTCCTCTTTACAATACTTTTGGAGCTAACACTTGTCAAGTGCTTTATGTAATAAGTTTATAAAGACAAATAAATTGTTCTCCAAACTTGATCTTCTCAAAGCTTTAGTTCGGTTGAACTAAAACTCTATCTTCGTAGTGATCCCCTTCAACCAGAACTATGATTTAACTATTTCCATAAGGAGATGAATTTTGTCATCTTGGCAATTTTGATTTTCGGCTCAGTTGACCTGAAATCCTGAAGCTCAACAATTCTCTTAAACTTAAACCCTGGTTTCAACTGTTCCTGTTTAGAAAAGAGTTTTGTTGTCTTAGCAACCCTTGTTTATAGCTTAGTCGACCTGAATTCGTAAATTCACAAATGAGGGAAAGCAAAAAACTTACCTAGTTTGCTAGAGACGAAGCTGAAGACAATGGTGCGTTGGTTGGGCAACGCTTCTTTCTTCCTTCTGTTTCTGTTTTCATTTTGTTCCTCTCAGGTCATTCTTCTTGGGCGCTCTTTGTGTTTTTGCTTTTTGTGTTTTTCATCTCCTCGACTCTCTCCATGTTTCTGTTCTTTGTCTTTTTTTTTTTGTATTTTTGTTTTTGTGTTTGGTTGGTTCAGTAACTTGTTGGTTAAGGGACAACAAGTCTCTCTATTTTTTTTGTGTTCCTCTGGGTTCTTTGTCCCTTTTCTGCCCGTCTCCTATTCTGTTTGTTTTTTTGGTCCCCTGGGTTTTGTCTCCCTTTTTTCTTCATCCCTCGATGAGTGGTCTTTCTCTAGCTTTTATAAGGCGAGAGAATAAGCTAGAGAAAGCCCTGGTGGTTCATCTTATCTATCCCAATATAACAATCCTGGGGATGAGGATAAGCATGACTCATTCATCCGTGTTTGAGGAAAACAAGGCACCAACAGTCCTGCGCAGGACTGTTAGAGATGAATCATCCTTGCTTCAGATGAGTAATGTGTGGGTGACAGAAATTGAGGCCACTAGCAGGTTTGGTTGGAAGATAAATCTGATCCATGTTATGGATAAGATTTGATGTAGTTTTGGTTGAGCTGGTCTCTCCTGGGACGAGGATGACGAGGATGAATAGTTGGTTAGAACAACGCTGTTTTTTTCGACTGAAATGACCATCTTCAATTTGCCCCCTTGAAGTTTTGCCATTTAGCAATCAGGCCCTTATTCATGGAAATCTTCCTTCTTTTTTGTTTGATTTTGCCCCTGGATTAATTACAATTGGACCCTTGGATTTCAACGTCATTTACATAATAGTCCTCGGTTTCAAGTTTAATTAATTTAGTCCTTAAATGACTCCTTAACTTTAATTCTTTCAGAATTACCCCTAGAAAAATCAATTAACCCCCCTATAGTATCGATGCCTATTCACTTTGGTCCCTAGACTTTAATTTCTTGCAATTTTGACCTAAATTGACCCTGAATTTTGATATTTCTTCAATTAAGCTCCTGATTTCATTCATTAAACAAATTCAAATTCAAACTTATCAATTGTTCCAATTTTTGGCCAAATCGACTTTCAAATTTATAATTTCCTCCTTATTAGTCCTTAAACTTTCAATTTGTGTTGTCTTGACCCAATTCTCAAATTTATTTTTCATTCACTCTTTTTATTAATTTTTTTTGGAATTTAAAAAATTAGGTTATAATAGCTTGTACAAGGTCAAACAGATTCCTTAACTACTCTCAATATCTCTTCTAGAGCAATCCTTTTATCATAGTTCATGAGACCATTAGATTTATCATCAGAAGGTCTTTCAGTTGTCATATCCATAGTGATTGGAGTTTAGACCGGCTAGACGAGGGTAATGGGGAGAAAATACTGCTCAATTGCCAAATTTGCCCCCAAATTCTAAGGTGTATAGAGGATATGAGTTACTGGTGCTTCCATAGGAGGATGTGTTGATGTTCCTTCCCCATTCTTGGACCTTAAGAGGTGCTTGAGTAGGTTAGTCATTCAAGCAACTTTATTCTTTACAGATTCTAGCTCTGTCTGATAATGTGATTCTAGATGAGCTCTCTCTTTGTTCTCCATTCTTTCTCTTAATCAGGTGTAGTAGATCTTAGGTGGAGGGCCTATGTTTCATAACCTATAGTGCACATGACAATTTATAAGTGAATGCTTGATTAAATGCATGATCATGATGCACATGCCAAAGTATATTGGATATGGATCTTGCCTTTCAAGGATTGACCGATGGCCACCATTTTGCTTGTGTGATGGGCATGGATTTTTTTGTCACATTTTGTTAGGAGTAATTCTTCTCAAGCCATTGCTTTAATAAAACTTAAATCACACTTACTAAAAGACAAATTTTACACAAGGTGGGTCAAAGCCATTTTCATTAATAATGAAAAGTTCATTACATTGTTTTGGAAAGGAAATACAAGAAAAAGAAAACGTACACCGATCTTTCTCTTCAACCACATCTCCAACCAAAGGTAAGACGTCCCCTCCCATATCCTGAGCGTTGGCCTTATCAATCTGGGCATGTTAAACAAATTTGTCTATTTGCTTATCCATCTTGGTCATTATTTTCTATATAAGTAGCATGTGAAATCGTCACCGAAACTGCTTCTACACCTGACGCTTAGATTGGGCATCGCACACAGTTTGAGTTGACTTGGAAATCGTCACCGAAAACTGAATCGTTGCCGACTCGGAAATCAACAACGAGGCTTCCTCCATAATTGAAGCTTGAATTCGTAAGCACGCACAGTCTCAGTTGACTTGGAAATCATCACCGAAAACTTAGTCCTTGCCAACTCAGAAATCGTCACTGAAATTGTTTCCACAAATAACTCGTGGATTCGTCGGCCCACACAACCTTAGTTGACTCTGAAATCGTCATCGAAAACTGAGCTGCCACTGACTTAGAAATCATCATCGAAACTGCTTCCCTAGTTGACTCCTGGATTTGTATGCGCACACAGTCCATGTTGACTCGCAAAATTGTCACCAAAAACAGAGTCGTTGCCGAATCAGAAATCATTAATGAAACTGTGTCCACAGCTAACGTGTGGATTCGTTGGCGCACACAGACCTACTAGACTCTGAAATCATCACTGAAAATCGAGTCACTGTTGACTCACAAATCATCAACCAGACTGCCTCCACAACTGAAGACTGGATTCGTCAGCGCACACAACCCTTGTGGACTAAGAAATCGTCACTGAAATTTGAGTAGCTGACAACTCAGAAATCATTAATGACAATACTTCTAAGGCTGACGCATGGATTCGTCAGGGCACAAAGTCCAGGTTAACTCAGAAATCGCAGCCGCAAACTGAGTCGCTGTCGACTAAGAAACTATCAACGACACTGCTTTCCTAGCAGATGTTTGGATTCGTCAGCGCACACAGTCCCTGTTGACTCGGAAATCGCAAGCGAAAACTGAGTCGTTGTCGACTCAGAAAGCATCAACGAGACTGCCTCCACAGTTGAAGCCTGGATTTGTCCACGCACACAGTCCTTGTTAACTCGGAAATCATTACCAAATGCTGAGTAGCTGCTGACTTAGAAACCATCAACGACAATACTTCCAAGGCTGACGTGTGGATTTGTCAGGGCACAAAGTCCTGCTTGACTCGGAAATCGCAACCAAAAATTGAGTTGCTGTTGACTAAGAAACTATCAACGACATTACTTCCCTAGCAGATGCCTAGATTCGTCAGCGCACACAGTCCCTGTTGACTCAGAAATTGCAAGCGAAAATGGAGTCTCTGTCAACTAAAAAATTATCACCGAAACTACTTCCCCAACTGACGCTTGGTTTTGTCTCCACAAACAGTCCTTGTTGACTCGGTATCGCCACCAAAAATGAACAGCTGACGACTTAGAAATAATCAACGAGACTAACTCCATAGCTGATGCCTGGATTCGTCGGCGCACATATTCCCTATTGACTCTGAAATCACAGCTGAAAACTGATTCTCTGCCGACTTAGAAAGCATCAATGAGATTGCCTTCACAGGTGAAGCCTGGATTCGTTCGCATCCACAGTCTCTGTTGACTCGGAAATCGTCACCGAAAGCTGAGTAGCTGCCGACTCGGAAATCATCAACGACACTGCTTCCACAGCTGATGCGTGGATTCGTCAGGGCACAAAGTCCTTGTTGACTCCGAAATCGCAAGCGAAAACTGAGTTGCTGCCGACTCAAAAACCATCAACGAGATTGCCTCCCCAGCTGAAGCCTGAATTCGTGTGCGCACACAATCTCTGTTGACTCGGAAATAGTCACCGAAAACTGAGTAGCTGCTGACTCAGAAACCATCAATGACAATACTTCTAAGTCTGACGCGTGGATTCGTCAGCACACAAAGTCCCGATTGACTCGAAAATCGTCAATGAAAGCTGAGTAGCTGTTGACTCAGAAACCATCAGCGACACTGCGTCCCCAGCTGACGCGTGGATTCTTTAGTGCACAAAGTGCTTATTGACTTCGAAATCGCAAGCGAAAACTGAGTAGCTGCCGCCTCAAAAACTATCAACGACGTTGTTGCCCTAGATGACGCTTGGATTAGTTAGCGCACACAGTCCCATTTGACTCAAAAATCATCTCCAAAAACTGAGTCGCTGCCGACTTAGAAAGCATCAACAAGACTGCCTCCACAGTTGAAGCCTGGATTTGTCCGCGCACACAGTCCTTGTTGACTCAAAAATCGTTAGCGAAAGCTAAGTAGCTGTCGACTCAGAAACCATCAACTAGACTGCCTCCTCAGCTATCGCCTGGATTCGTCCGCGCACACAGTCCCTTTTTACTTGGAAATCGTCACCAAAAACCGAGTCGCCGCCAACTCGAAAATTGTCACCGAAACTACTTCCCTAGCTGACGCTTTGTTTCGTTTGCGCAAACAGTCCCTGTTGACTCGGTATTGTCACCGAAAAATGAGTAGCTGACGACTCAGAAATAATCACTAAGACTGCCTCCACAACTGATTTATGGATTTGTCAGCACACACAGTCCTTGTTGACTCGGAAATCAAAGGCAAAAACTGAGTCGCTGCCGACTCAGAAAGCATTAACGAGACTGCCTCCACAGCTGAAGCCTGGATTCATCCGCGCACACAGTCCCTATTGAATTGGAAATCATCAGCGAAAGCTAAGTAGTTGCCGACTTAGAAACCATCATGGACATTGCTTGCACAGCTGTCGCGTGGATTCGTCATCGCACAAAATCCCTGTTGACTCCGAAATCGCAAGCGAAAACTGAGTCGCTGCCGACTCAGAAACCATCAACGAGACTGCCTCCCCAGCTGATGCATGAATTCAACTACCCACACAGTCTGTGTTGACTAGGAAATAGTCACTGAAAGCTGAGTAGTTGCCGACTCAGAAACCATTAACGACACTACTTCCACAGATGACGTGTGGATTTATTAGCACAAGAAGATCGTATTGACTGCAAAATCACAAGCGAAAACTGAGTCGCTACCAACTAAGAAGCCATCAACGAGACTTCCTCTCCAGCTGAAGCCTGGATTCGTCCGCGCACACAGTTCTGTTGACTCGAAAATCGTTACAAAAAGCTGAGTAGGTGCCGACTCAGAAACCATTAACGACAATACTTTCAAGTCTGACGTGTGGATTCGTCAGGGCACAAAGTCCCGGTTGACTCGGAAATCGCAACCGAAAACTAAGTCGCAACCGACTGAAAAACTATCAACGACATTGCTTCCCTAGCAGACACCTGGATTCGTCAGCACACACAGTCCCTGTTGACTCGGCAATCACAAGCGAAAATGGAGTCGCTGCCAACTTGAAAATTGTCACCGAAACTACTTCCCCAGCTAACGCTTGGATTCGGCTGTGCAAACAGTCCCTGTTGACTCTGTATCTTCACCGAAAACTGAGTAGCTGACAACTCAGAAATAATCAACGAGACTACCTCCATAGCTAATGCCTGGATTCATCGGCGCACATATTCCCTGTTGACTCCGAAATTGCAGTTGAAAACTGAGTCGCTGCCGACTTAGAAAGCATTAAAGAGACTGCCTTCAGAGTCGAAGCCTGGATTCGTTGGGGCACACAGTCCCTGTTGACTCGAAAATCATCACCGAAAGCTGAGTAGCTGCCGATGCAGAAACCATCAACGACATTGCGTCCACAGCTGACGCGTGGATTCGTCAGTGCACAAAGTCCTTATTGACTCCAAAATTGCAAGCGAAAACTGAGTAGCTACCGCCTTAGAAACTATCAACGATGTTGTTGCCCCAGATGACGCTTGGATTAGTCACCGCACACAGTTCCATTTGACTCGAAAATCATCTCCAAAAACTGAGTCATTGCCGACTCAGAAAGCATCAACGAGACTGCCTCCACAGTTGAATGGATTTGTCCACGCACACAGTCCTTGTTGACTTAGAAATCGTTAGCGAAAGCTAAAAAGCTGTCGACTCAGAAACCATCAATGACATTGCTTCCACAATTGTCGCGTGGATTCGTCAGCGCATAAAGTCCCTGTTGACTCCGAAATCGCAAGCAAAAACCGAGTCGCTGCCGACTCAAAAACCATTAACCAGACTGCCTCCCTAGCTATCGCCTGGATTCGTCCGCGCACACAGTCCCTTTTGACTCGAAAATCATCACTGAAAACCGAGTCACTGCCAACTCGAAAATTGTCACCGAAACTACTTCCCCAGCTGACGCTTTGTTTCGTCTGCGCAAACAGTCCCTGTTGACTCAGTATCGTCACCGAAAAATGAGTAGCTGACAACTCAGAAATAATCAACGAGACTAGAAAGCATCAATGAGACTGCCTTCACAGCTGAAGCCTGGATTGGTCCGTGCACATAGTCTTTGTTGACTCGAAAATCATCATTGAAAGCTGAGTAGCTGTCGACTCAGAAACCATCAATGAACTGCTTCCACAGTGACACGTGGATTCGTTAGTGCACAAAGTCCTTGTTGACTTTGAAATCGCAAGCGAAAACTGAATAGCTGCCGACTCAGAAACTATCAACGACACTATTTCCCTAGATGACGGCTGGATTCGTCAGCGCACACAGTCCCACTTGACTCGAAAATCATCTCCAAAAACTGAGTCGCTCACGGCTTTGAAATCGTTACAAAACTGCTTCCCCAATTGACGTTTGGTTTCGTCTGCGCACACATTCCCTGTTGACACGGTAATCGTCACCAAAAATAGAGTAGCTGACTCATGGATTTGTTAGGGCATACAGTCCTAGTTGACTCGGAAATCACAGGCGAAAACTGAGTCGCTGCCGACTCAGAAAGCATCAACGAGACTGCCTCCATAGCTGAAGCCTGGTTTCATCCGTGCACACAGTCCTTGTGGACTCGGAAATCATCAGCGAAAGCTTAGTAGCTGTTGACTTAAAAACCATCAACGACATTGCTTCTATAGCTGTCTCATGGATTCGTCAGCGTATAAAGTCCCCGTTGATTCCGAAATCATAAGATAAATCTGAGTCACTGCCAGAAACCATCAACGAGACTGCCTCTCTAGCTGAAGCTTGGATTCGTCCGCGCACAGAGTCCCTGTTGACTTGAAAAACTTCACCGAAAGTTGAGTAGCTGCCGACTCAGAAACCATCAATGACAGTGCTTTCCAAGGCCTCCGCGTGGATTCGTCAGCGTATAAAGTCCCTATTGACTCCGAAATCGCAAGCAAAAACCGAGTCGCTGCTGACTTAGAAATCATCATGTAACTTTCATGATGAAAACAACAATCTCATGTCAACCAAAAAACAGAGTAATTACTATATATATATATTGTTTTTGTATATCAGAAGGTCCTAAGTTATCGACATGTAACCTGTTTACACTTCTAATAACTCGCATCTCATAACTTAATCCCGACCCAACCATCCTGGGTTTCAATTCCATAAATATTCTCACACCTATCAACCACAATATTTATGATATACATTATATAATAAAATATCATTATGGATGGATAAAAAATATATATAAATACATAGACATGAAATAGGGTTATATGAACTACAGAGTTAAGTTCATTCAATCAAGTTTAAACATTAATTATGCAAATTAAGTTATACAAACATTTTCATGTTTACAAAATACAAGGGTATACTCCCTAGAACCTAAATTACAAGAAGGAAACATCAGCTAGGATCTACTCCTGTCGTGCATGTGATGATCCTGAAACAAAATATATTTTATTGAAAGGTGAATATCACATAAATATAACAACACGAATATCTAACAATTTCAACAGGTCAACATGCATTCATATTTTGTTCACTTCTCCCTTCTAAAGTTATAGAACTCCGATTCAAACGAGATTAGTCTCGTTGGAAAGCTAAGACATGAGGCTACAAGTTCTCTGAAGGAAGGAGAACCATGTTCTGTCTCTAAGATAGTCAAAATTGCTCATCAACAAACAATTGGACTGTTACCATCCAACTGTTACTGTCTCGTTTTTGAACTGTTACTGTCTGACCTCTCCTCAGATTTTTAACTATTTATGGAGTTATAGAACTCCAATTCAAGCGAAATTAGTCTTGTTGGAAAGTTAAGACATGAGGCTACAAGTTCTTTGGGGAAGGAGAACCTAGTTCTACCTTTAAGACAATCAAAATTGCTCATCAACAAACATTTGGACTGTTACTTTCCAACTATTACTGTCTTGTTTTTGAACTGTTATTGTCTGACCTCTCCTCATATTTTTAACTATATCTGGAGTTATAGAACTCCGATTCAAGCAAGATTAGTCTCGTTGGAAAGCTAAGACATGAGGCTACAAGTTCTGCTTCTAAGATAGTCAAAATTGAAATTGGCACTTCGTGAAGTCTGATTACTGAATTTACATACAATTTTGCCAGCTTATCCACTGAATCAGTCATCTTCATAGGCAAAAATAAAGCAGATTTTGTTAGTCGATCCATGACCACCCATATGGCATCATTCCCCTTCTTTCCCCTGGGTAATCCCATCACAAAATCCATAGAAATATTGTCCCATTTCCATTCTGGAATTGATAATGATTGTAATTCCCCTGCAGGTTTCCTGTGTTCTATCTTTACTTGACAGATCCCATAGTTCGACACAAATTCTGCTATTTCCCTCTTTATATTTGGCCACCAGTAGTATTCCTTTAAATCCCTATATATTTTTGTACTCCCAGGATGAGTAGCAAATCGAGATTCATGAGCTTCTCTTAATACTTCATCTTTCAAAGTCTTATCCTTAAGCAAATAAATTCGCCTACCCATAGCTATTAGTCTACCGGATAACATTTGAAATGATGTCTCTATACCCTTGTTTACCCTCTCCTTGATCTATTTTACTTTCCCATCTGCCTGTTGAGCCACCAAGACCTTGTCTCGAAGCACAAATCAGATCTTTAACTGAGCTAACAGTGATCCCTCGGGCCCTACACTTAGTTGCAAGCCCATTTTCTTTAATTCCACTATACTTTCCTATTCCTTAATCTCCATATCATTCATCATTGTTTTTCCTTTTTTACTCAGCATCGACTACTACATTAGCTTTACCAGGATGGTAGTCAATAATGCAATTGTAATCTTTTATTAACTCTACCCATCTTCTCTCTCGCATGTTCAACTCCTTCTATGATATCAAATACTTCAAACTTTTATGGTCTGTAAAGATTTGAACTTGTGTCCCATACAAATAATTTCTCCATACTCTTAAGGCAAACACCACCATTGCAAGTTTTGGGTCATGAACTGGGTAATTCATCTCATGTGACTTTAGTTGTCTTGATGCATAAGCAATCACACGCCCGTGTTGCATCAATACACATCTCATACCCCTTTTTGAGGCATCACTATATACCACAAACCCTTCTGTCCCCGATAGAAGGGCCAGCACAGGAGCAGAAATGAGCCTCTCTATCGGTTCTCGAAAGCTTGCTTCACACTCTTCTGACTAAACAAACCTGACTTCCTTGCGGGTCAGCTTAGTTAAAGGTGATGCTATGGTGGAGAACCCCTTAATAAACCTTCGATAATATCCAGCAAGGCCCAAGAAGCTCTGGATTTTTGTCATATTGGTAGGCCTTTCCCATTTTAACACGGCCACCTTTCTTGGATCCACAAATATTCCTTCTACGGATATTACATGGCCCTAAAATACCACTTCCTAGAGCCAAAACGCACACTTATCTAGCTTTGCATATAATTGATTCTCCTTTAAGGTCTATAGCACAACCCTTAGATGTTATTCATGCTCCAAGTGAGAGTTTGAATACAAAGATATCGTCAATAAATACAACCACATATTGGTCAAGGTAAGGCCGAAACACCCGATTCATCAAGTCCATAAACATGGTTGGAGCATTGGCTAACCCGAAAGGCATCACCAAAAACTCGTAATGCCCATAACGGGTTCAGAATGCAGTCTTTTGTATGTCTTGTTCCTTGATTCTCAACTGGTGGTATCCAGATCTCAAATCTATCTTAGAGAACACCCTAGCACCCTTCAACTAATCAAACAAGTCATTTATTCGTGGGAGTGGGTACCTGTTCTTCACCGTCACTTTATTCAATTGACAATAATCAATGCACAAACGAAAGGTGCCATCCTTCTTCTTTACAAACAATACCGGAGCTCCCCAAGGCGAGTTACTAGGCCGGATGAAGCCTTTATTTAACAATTCCTGAAGCTGGACCTTCAGTTCCGCCAATTCCATAGGTGCCATCCTATAAGGAGATTGGGCTATAGGAGAAACTCCTGGAATAGTTTCTATGGAAACTTCAATTTCTCTAACTGGACGTAATCCATGCAACTCTTCTGGGAATACATCTTGAAACTCCCTCACAACAGGAATACTAGCCAAATTTATGCTACCCTTTTCCAGCTCTCTTACATGGGCTAACCAAGTAGAACAACCCTTCCTCAGTAATTTTCTAGCCACCAAGACTGAGATTACACAACTTGGAATTACTTTTCTTTCCCCTTTAAACACTACTCTTTTATCACCTATTCCTTGGATTGTCACCGTCTTGGTGAAACAATCCACTTGTGCCTTATGTTTACTTAGCCAATCCATGCCCAGAATCATATCAAAATCATATAGCTCTAACGACATAAGATCTACCCTCAACTCTAACCCTCAAATATATAGTTTTACCTCTCTATAAATATCATCAATATATATATTCTCTCCTAGAGGTGTACTAACCGTCACTCCTACACCTAAGTTACTAGATAACACATGCAAGTTATTCACAATTCTATAAGATACCAAGGAATGGCACCTGCATCTGATTTATAACTTTTTCCACTTTCCTCAGCCAATGCCCAGCAACCTCAGCATCCTCTTCGCAACGGTAAGTCATACAACTCATCTCTCTCATACCCTTCACCCATTGCACTATGGTGACTACTCCCCCTGATCTAGGAGCTATACTGGAGGCTCCCGCTACCATTCCTGCTGCTACAGCTCTCATTATATATTCCATAAAAGCAAGATCTGAAAATGGGTTTGATCCAGCTACAGGTTCCACCGGTGGAGGTATATTATCCCCCCTGTTCGTCTAATACCTCAGGCATGGATACATTTACTTGATGGGATAATGAATCATCTTGAAGTCTTACTGACTCGCCACCTTCAGAGTACACTGATGTTGCAGGTATATGAGATGAGGTGTCTACCAAGGGATGCTAGTCTGGATCACTTTCATTTCAAAAACTCTGGTCACTTCCCTGAACTGGGGATGGATCAGTCCTGGCTCCTTGCCTTGTTCTCACCATCTTGAAACACATTTCAAAATCATATAATCATTCCTGTCCCCGGAATAACAACCTAAGCTCTGATACCAAACTGTAACATCTCTCATTCCGGGATAAAAACAACAATCTCATGTCAACCATCTACAAACACAGTCCCTGTTGACTCAGAAATCATCATCGAAAGTTGAGTAGCTGTTGACTCAGAAACCATCAACGACACTGCTTCCGCAGCTGACATCTGGATTCGTTAGCGTAAAAGACCCTGTTGACTTTGAAATCGCAAGTGAAAACTGAGTTGCGGCCGCCTAAGTAGCCATCAACGAGACTGCCTCTCCAGCTAAAGCCTGGATTCGTCCGCGCACACAATCCTTGTTGATTCGGAAAACATCACCGAAATCTGAGTAGCTGCGGATTTAGAAACCATCAACGACAATGCTTCCAAGTCTGACGCATGGATTCGTTAGGGCACAAGTCACGGTTAACTCCAAAATCGCAATCGAAAATAGAGTCGCTGCGGACTCAGAAACCATCAACGAGACTGCCTCCCCAGCTGACGCCTGAATTCATCTGCCCACACAGTCCCTATTTACTCGAAAATTATCACTGAAAACTAAGTGGCTGACGACTCAGAAATAATCAACAAGACTAACTCCACAACCGATGCCTGGATTTAACGGTGCATAGATCCCCTGTTGACTCCAAAATCGCATGCGAAAACTGAGTCGCTGCCGACTTATAAAGCATCAACGAGACTATCTTCACAGCTAAAGCCAGGATTCGTCCGCGCACCCAGTCCCTGTTGACTTGGAAATCGTCATCGAAAGCTGAGTAGCTACTGACTCAGAAACAATTAACGACACTACTTCCGCAGCTGACACGTGGATTCGTCAGTGCACAAAGTCCTTGTTGACTCCAAAATCACAAGCGAAAACTAAGTAGCTGCCGACTCAGAAACTATCAATGACACTATCTCCCCAGATGACGCCTGAATTTGTTAGCGCTCACAATCCCACTTGAATCGGACATCATCTCTAAAAAATGAGTCGCTTACGGCTCTAAAATCATCATCGAAAGTGCTTCCCCAATTAACGCTTGGATTCATCAGCGCGCACAGTTCTGTTGACTTGGAAAACATCATTGAAAGCTGAGTAGCTGCCGACTCAAAATCCATCAACGACGACAGTGCTTCCAAGTCTAAAGCGTGAATTTGTTATGGCACAAAATCACGGTTCACTAAAAAATCGCAAGCGAAAACTGAGTCGATGCCAACTCAGAAACCATCAACTAGACTGCCTCCCTAAATGAAGCCTAGATTCGTCCACGCACACAGTCCCTGTTGACTCGAAAACCATCAACAACAGTGCTTCCAAGTCTGACGCGTGGATAAGTCACAACACAAAGTCACGGTTGCATAGGAAATAGCAAGCAAAAACTGAGTCGATACCACTCAGAAACCATCAACGAGACTGCCTCCCCAAATGAAGCCTGGATTAGTCTGCGCATACAGTCGCTGTTGACTCGAAAATCGTCACCGAAAGCTTTGTAGCTGCCAACTCAGAAACCATCAACGACACTGCTTCCACAACTGACACTTGGATTCCTCAGCCTACAGAGTCACACTTGACTCGGAAATCATCATCGAAAACCGAGTCGCAACCACCTCAAGAATTGAAACCAAAACTACTTCCCCAGCTGACTTTTGGTTTCGTCTATGCAAACAGTCCCTGTTGACTCGGTATCGTTACCGAAAACTGAGTAGCTGATGACTCAGAAATAATCACCGAGACTGCCTCCATAGCTGACTCATGGATTTATCAAGGCACACAGTCCCAGTTAACTCGGAAATCGCAGGCAAAAACTGAGTCGTTGCCGACTCAGAAACCATCAACGATATTGCTTCCCCAGCTGACGCATGGATTCGTCAGCGTAAAAGGACCCTGTTGACTCTGAAATCACAAGCGAAAACTGAGTCGCTGCCGTCTAAGAAGCCATCAACGAGACTACCTCCCAAGTTGAAGACTGGATTCGTCCGCGAACACAGTCGCTGTTGACTCAGAAATCATCACTGAAAGCTTAGTAGCTGTCGATTGAGAAACAATCAACGATATTGCTTCCACAGCTGATGCGTGGATTTGTTAGCGCAAAAAAACCCTCTTGACTCTGAAATTGCAAGAGAAAACTGAGTCGCTGCCGCCTAAAAAGCCATCAACGAGAGTGCCTCCTTAGTTGAAGCCTGGATTCGTCCGCGCACACAGTTCTATTGACTAAGAAATCATCACCGAAAGCTTAATAGCTACCAACTGAGAAACAATCAACGTCACTGCTTCCCTAGCTGATGCCTGGATTCCTCAGCGCACACAGTCACATTTGACTCGGAAATCGTCATTAAAAACCGAGTCGCTGCAACCTCGAGAATTGACACCGAAACTACTTCGCTAGCTGACTCTTGGTTTCGTTTGCGCAAGAAGCCCATGTTGACTCGGTATCGTCACCGAAAACTGAGTAGCTGACGACTCAAAAATAATCACCGAGACTACCTCCATAGCTGACTCATGGATTTGCCAGGGAACCCAGTCCCAGTTGATTTGGAAATCGCAGGCGAAAACTGAGTCGCTACCGACTCTAAAAGCATAAACGAGACTACCTCCCCAGTTGAAGACTGGATTCGTCCGTGAACACAGTCACTGTTGACTTGGAAATCATCACCGAAAGCATAGCAGCTGTTGACTCAGAAACCATCAACGATACTGCTTCCACAGCTGACGTGTGGATTCGTCAACGCAAAAAGACCTTGTTGACTCTGAAATCGCAAGCGAAAACTGAGTCGCTACCGTCTAAGAAGCCATCAATGAGATTGCCTTCCAAGCTGAAGCCTGTATTTGTCCGCGCATATAGTTCTGTTGACTTGTAAATCATCTTCGAAAGTTAAGAGGTTATTGATCGAGAAACCATCAATGACAGTTCTTCCAAGTCTGACACGTGAATTCATCATGTTACAAAATCACGGTTCAATAAAAAATCACAAGCGAAAACTGAGTCAATGCCAATTCAGAAATCATTAACGAGACTGCCTCCCCAAATGAAGCATGGATTAGTCCGCGCACACAGTCGCTGTTGACTTAGAAATCGTCACTAAAAGCTTTGTAGTTGCCGACTCAGAAACCATCAATGACAATGCTTCCATAGCTGACGAGTGGATTCGTTTGCATACAAAGACCACGTTGACTCCGAAATCGAAAGAGAAAACTGAGTCGCTGCTGCCTAAGAAGCCATCAACGAGATTGCCTCCCAGCTGAAGCCTAGATACGTCCGCGCACACAGTTTTGTTGAATTGGAAATCATCACCGAAAGCTTAGTAGCTGGCGACTCAGAAACAATCAACGACAGTGCTTCTAAGGCTGACACGTGGATTCAACAGGGCAAAGCGTCCTAGTTGACTCGAAAATCACAAGTGAAAATTGAGTCGCTGGTGACTCAGAAACTATCAATGACACTACTTCCCTAGTTGACGCCTGGATTCCTCAGCACACACAGTCACACTTGACTCAAAAATCATCATCGAAAACCGAGTCGCTGCCACCTCGAGAATTGACACGGAAACTACTTTTCCAGCTGACTCTTGGTTTCATCTATACAAACAGTCCCTGTTGACTCGGTATCATCACCGAAAACTAAGTAGCTGACGACTTAGAAATAATGATTAAGACTGCTATGTAGGCAAGACCGTGGTCGAACCATAGGGAGGTTAATTGTATAAATTATAGATAACAACAACAATAGTAACAACAATAACGACAACAACAACAATAACAACAACAACAACAATAAGAATAATAATAATAATACTAGTAGTAGTAGTAGTAGTAGTAGTAGTAGTAGTAGTAGTAGTAGTAGTAGTAGTAGTAGTAGTAGTAGTAGTAGTAGTAGTAGTAGTAGTAGTAATAATAATAATACCAATAATACTATTAATAACAATAATAATAAAGATTAAGAAGAAGAAGAAGTTGATGAGAACTTGAGATGGAAGATTAACGTAAGGATTAAACAATGATAACAACAAATGAATGCATGCAATGTTTCCTCAAGATTTCTTTTAGGAGGTGGAGAATAATGAGATGCATATCCATGAGAACTTTGGAAATTATGATGTGCTTGAAATGGTGGTTGTGAAGTTTGTGCATTATTGTTCTCACTCTTCCAACTGAAATTTGGATGATTTCTCCAACCAGGGTTATATGTTTGCGAATATAGGTTATGGTTGGGCCTTTGAAAACTGTTTAATGCATGGGCTTGTTCATGGAGACATTCTTTAAAAGAAGGCAAGGTTGGAAAGTCATTGGTTGAATGTTCATTGGTTTCACAGATTTGACACACAATGTCTTGAATATATTTTACTTGACCACTCTTTTTTAATTCTAGTGCTTCGACTTTTTTAGCTTAAGATGCAAACTTGGCTTGGAGGTCATGATCTTCCCTAAGGTTGTACATACCTCCACTAGATGTATGAGGTTGGGTTTTACTTAGTGCCTCATAAGTTCCTGTAGTGTCCTAATTTTGCGTATTTTCAGCTAGCAAGTCTAGGTACTCCATTGCTTCATTAGGGTCTTTATCCTCAAAGGTTCCATTGCACATCAATTCAACCATTTGCCTATCTCTAGGAGTTTACCCTTCATAAAAATATGAAACTAATCTCCATGTTTCAAAACCAAAATGGGGCAAGTATTAAACAAGTCTTGATACCTATCCCAATATTGATAAAATATTTCTCCTGGTTTTTGAGAGAAAGTAATGATTTGTCTTTTGAAAGAGTTTGTTCTGTGAGATGGAAAAAACTTCTTTAAAAATTGTTGTTGTATTTCATCCCAAGCACGAATGGATCCAGGTCTCAAATTTTATAGCCATGTTTTAGCTTTATCTTTTAGTGAAAAAGGAAAAAGCTTTAACCTAATGGTGTTCATGCTACAATTTGAGTCATTATAGGTGTTACTGATGCAACCATATTATTTGATAGTTTCACCCCCATTTAACTAGTATTTTGCCTATGTTTTATATATAAAATGCCTTGATATTCTTTGTTTTATGTTTTGAAGGCACTTTTGGATGAAAGATGC
>Ga0325405_1001085_pt1 | contig 27413 bp, 22 predicted proteins | sample PopdelMetagenome_21_FD_205663 | JGI IMG/M metagenome (GOLD analysis project Ga0325405, IMG submission 205663) | Populus deltoides microbial communities from Bellville, Georgia, United States - Xylem-Control-R2 | ecosystem: Host-associated > Plants > Phyllosphere > Stem > Wood/Secondary xylem...
TACCAAACACTTGCCTTTTAGATTACTGGGATAGGAGGAATTCTATCAACAGTGTCAGTGTCTGGGCAGTTAAGAGATAATTGTTAGTATCAATTTATTATGTTCTATCTTTATTATATAAAACTTAAATATATACATGTGCAATAAATACTTTTTAAGGATGAAATCTAAGAATAGAAATATATCAAAATATTTCCTAAACTTATTCCTGATTTCTAGTTTTCCTGATTTGTAATATTTTCTAAACCAAGAATTAATCTTTGTCAACACTCCCCCTCAAATTGGTGCAAAGATATCTCGTATGCCTAACTTGTTGAGAGAGCAATGAAACACTTTACTTGATACTGCTTTAATAAGTATATCTGTAAAGTGATCCTCAAATTTGATAAAAGGAAAAATCACAGTCTTTGAGGATTATTGGCTATGACAATTGCAGCTTTGTTGTCACAGTACATCTTGATCTCAGTCTCAATAAGATATCCTAACTCTTTAAGTAGCCCCTTTATCCATGGTATTTCACATAATCATTTGGTTATCCCTCTAAATTCTGCTTTAGCACTAGATAGACCAACAACATTTTGCTTCTTACTTTTCCATGTCACCAAGTTTCCTCCAACAAAGGTAAAGTATCCTAAAGTAGACTTTCTGTCAGTCAGATTTCCTGCCCAATCTACATCAGTATAACCAATGATGTTAAGGTGATCATTCTTCGATAAAAGAATTCCTCTTCCCGGAGAGGATTTTAAGTATCTAAGTACTCACAATGTTGCCTCCATATGTACTTAACTTGGGTTGCGCATGAATTGGCTGACTAGACTGATTGCATATGCGATATCAAGACGTGTATGTGAAAGGTAGATGAATCTTCCCACCAATTTCTGATATCATTCTCTATTTATGGGAACCTGATATAGATATTTTGCTAAACAATGATTTTGTATGATTGGTGTATCTACAAGTTTGCAATCTAACATACCTGTCTCGGTTAATAGGTCCAACACATACTTTTTTTATGAGAGGAATATGCCCAGTCTTAATCTGTATACTTCGATGCCTAAGAAATACTTCAACCCACCAAGATCCTTCATTTCAAATTCACTTGCTAGATACCTTTGTAATTCTGAAATTCCTTCTTCATCATTTCCTGTAACTATCATATCATCAACATAAATAATCAAGGCTACTGTTTTCCCCCCATTTCTTTTCAGAAATAGTGTATGGTCCGAGTTGCTTTGGCTAAATCCATGCTTTCACATTGCTAGACTAAATCTTCCAAACCATGCTCTAGGAGATTGTTTGAGTCCATAAAGTGATTTTGTAAGCCTACACACCACATTTTATTTTATTTTTCTAATAAAACCAGGAGGAACATCCATATACACTTCCTCCTCTAGATCTCCATGAAGAAATGCATTCTTTACATCAAATTGATGTAAAGGCCAGTCTAGGTTTGTTTCAAGTGATAGGAGTATCTGAATTGTGTTCAGTTTGGCTACTGGTGAGAACGTTTCCTGATAGTCTATGCCATATGTCTGTGTATATCCTTTAGCTACAAGTCTTGCTTTGTATCTTTTTACTGTCCCATCTACTGTATATTTCATAGTAAACACCCATTTGCATCCAACTATTTTCTTTCCACCTGACAATGTAGTTAGTTCCCAAGTATTATTATTCTAGAGAGCTTTCATTTCATTATAGACAGCTATCTTTTAGTGTTCATTTAGCATGGGTTCTTCAATGTTTCGTGGGACCTGTTTTGAAGATACTTTTTCCATGAAGACCTTTGCTGCATTTGACATGTTATGGGCTGAGATAAAATTTACAATGGAGTATTTGGACTTTCTTCCTTTTGTTTCAGGTGAGTATCGGTTTGGGAGTACTCCTCGATTATGCCTGTAAGGTAAATTGTATGTCATAGAATCAGGTAATGTAGGAGAGTTAGGAGATCTTACCTCATTTGTAGTGTCGAGATTGTCCCCATAATTCTGATTTTGGTCGTGTTATATATTGGAGAGGGGGTTATTCGATGTGGCTTAAGTATGTAAGTCGGCGTGGTTAATCTGCTCAGAAATTTCCGGTTCTGTTTGAGTATGGTCAGGATGAACCCAATCTCATATCTGTTGTTCATGTCTATTCTCCCTCTGAAGAACAGACGTGGATGGTTCATTGAAGAAATATTCGGTCTCAAGAAAGGTTACATTTATAGTAACATAGAGTTTCCATGTGAGCGGATCATAACACCAGTATCCTTTCGTATGAGAACCATAGCCAAGAAAGACACAAATAACAACATATGGATCCAACTTGGATCGTTGGTGCTTCGGAACATGTATAAATACAACACAACCAAATATCTTTGGAGGTATATGGAGTGTTGAAGGTAGTTTAACATATCGTTCCAAAGTCTGTAGTTGTGTGTAAAAATTAAGTACTCGGGATGGCATGTGGTTGAGAAGATAAACAGATGTACCCATGACATCAGGCCAATATTGTTAGGGCATATGGGCAGCTCTTATAATTGTTTGTATTGTCTCTAGTATGTGTCTATTTTTCCGTTCGGTAATTCCATTCTGCTGAGGAGTATATGGATAAGTAGTCTCGTGTATGATGCCTTTGCTATCACAAAATTGTCTAAACTCTTGGCTAATATATTTGCATCCATTATCATATTGAAGAGTTTTAATGCACATAGAGAACTGAGTTTGTATAAGGGTGACAAATTTCTAAAAAATTGGTAGGACATCTTTCTTATGTTTCAACATATAAACCCAATAGATCCTTGTACAGTCATTAATAAAGGTGACAAACCATCTAAAGCCAGCAGTAGTCATAACAGGTGCAAGGCCCCATAAGTCAGAGTGAATAATTTCAAATGGTGCATTACATTTATTATAACTGATGGGATAATTTGTTCGGTGACTTTTACTTAGGATACAATCCTTGTATTTGAAACTAGAAAGCAATGCATTTTCAAATATAGTAGGGAATAAATGTTATAGATAGCTGAATGATGGGTGTCCTAACTGGTAATGCCATAACCAAATGTCTTGTCCTTGCCGCTGTGATGATTGAGCGGAATGAACTTTTCCAAGGTCCAAATCATCCACATAATATAAACCTCTCCTCTTAGTACCATGACCAAAAATCTTCTTCGTGAGAACATCCTGAAACAAATAATATAAGGAGTACATCAGTACACAATAATTTAAATCTTCTGTTACTTGCCCTACTGATAGTAATTTAGTAGAGAGTGAAGGATCAAAAAGAGTATTAGGAAGAGTGAAGGATCAAAAATAGTATTAGGGAGAGTGAATGTTGTTGGTAATTCCACTATTCATCCCCTTGTTACTAGATATATATTCTCATAACCTATTTTTAGGTTACTCCCACATTTATTTCCTTCTCTTCAAAAAAAAAAACACAAAACAATGTCGTTTTAAATGGCACTATTCTCCTTCTTCCCCTACACACGCAAAGGTAGGGGAAGGAGAAGTTTTGCTCCCTTGTATTTTTTCCCTCTTTCTTTCTTTCTCCCCACTAGCCTAAGCTCTGACCCATGGCCTACCACCAGACAAAAAAACAGAGCGAACAAGCCCTTCGGGCGGCTGCCTCGTGGCCACCCGACCACCCTACCCCTGTGCCATGACTGGATAGGGGTAATAGGCCTCTCTCCCTATTTTTTTCCTATAAATACTGGCAGGAGAGATGAGCCAAAGAAAGGGGGTGAATATAGAGAGAAAGAAGATAGGGAAGATTGAAAAATAGAGACGAGAAAAGAGAGAAAACAGAGCAGAAAAGAAAAGAATCGCCACCGCCTGCCTTCCACATTACCGCCACGAGAAACGCCTTAAGCCACTATCAATAACAACTCCACCACCAACAGAAACGAGAGAAGAGAAAGAAAACAGAACAAAAAAGAACACATAGAAGAAGAATAAGAAGAAGAAAAACCTTCAACTAAAGCTGCAGCTCCCCATGGCACAACCACCTTATTTGGAAGAAGAAACACCAGTAATGCTGCCATAAAGCCACTGCAGAGAAGGGAGAACATTGTTAACAGAGCAGAAGCAAAGATAAGAAAAATAGAAAAAACAAAGGAAGAAGAAATAGAGAAAGAACACCCATTACACCGCAGCAGCCGCCACTGTTCCTCGCCGCGAACCACCGTTGTTCCACCTCTCTACCGCCACCAATAACATCGCCGCGAGGAGTCGCCCGGTTTGTTTTCCCCCGCCGTTCTCTTCTTCCTTCTTCTTCTTCTTCTTCTTTTGCTCCCCGTCTCTACTATTCTGCAAATGAACAGTGGAGAGCTGCTCCACTATTCCCAAGTCCGACCCAGCCTAAAATGACTGGGCCAGGTCCAACCCACTCCAAAAAAAATTCAAAAAAAATATATTTTAAAAAATTTATGATTTTATCGCGTATTTTCTACTGAATTTTGCTTAATATTTGCTTGTATTTTTATACCGTAAAGATATAAATTCGGTATTAAAATACCTGGTTTTCGTCAAAACATTGAAAAAAATACTAGGTGGCGACTCCTATTCTATTTTCCATTGAGAAAAGACAAGAATTCCTTGTCTCTCAATATTTGCCAGATAGATATAGTACTACCTAAGAGTGGACGAAGGACGCGATGCCGTACATGTGCAACAGAATGGCGACTCCACTGTGGACCCTGTGGACTAAGCTTTGTTTTTGTTTGAAGGAAGGTTTGACAAGGAATGGTAGGGCTGACTCCATGATTCTTTTTCTAAGAAAATGAAATGTAGGGCAGAGCTGGCAACCCATTGAGATAAAGGTTGGAGGACAAAGAAGTAGGATCATATTAAACCCTTCTTGGAGGTCAAAATCACAAAGACTCAAGTAAGCAAGAACGACAATGCCATCGAAGTTTGCTACCAAGACTCAAACTTTTGAGAAACATAAGACTCCATGAAGAAAAGGGGACCTATATTTCTGAAGTAAGTATACATGCATATTAATCATAATGCATTGCCTTCAATATTGACATATCGGTGTTTCACCATCAACTTTTGGGTAGTGCGTTTTTTAACCCTACCTCCTTTCAAGTGCACCTTTGAGCCCTCACTTCCTTTTAAGTGCGCTTTCGAGCCTCACCTCCTTTCGAGTGTGCCTTTAAACCTCATCTCTTGGGTAACGTATTTTTTAAACCTTACCACTTTTCAAGTACACCTTTGAGCCCTCACTTCCTTTTAAGTGCACCTTTGAGCCCTCATCTCTTTTCAAATGCGCATTCAAAACCCTCATATCCCTTTGAGCCCTTATCTTTCAAGTAGTGCATTTTCTAACCCTAACTCATTTTGAGTGCGCCTTTAAGCCCTCATCTCTCTTCGAGCCTTATCATGTCATCAAGACATCACATTTTTTCCAGTTGAAAAGGTTACTCATTATAATAAGACCACCATTTTCCTAGGTTGGTCACCCATTACAATGAGACCACTCTTCATCATTTTTCCTGGGTAGGTCACCCATTACAATAAGACCAATTCTTCATGTTTTTTTACTTGGGTAGGTCACCTATTACAATAAGACCATTCTTCCACCTAAGTAGGTCATCCATTACAATGAGACCCCTCTTCCTTTTTTTTTCCATCTAGGTAGGTCACCCATTACAATGAGATTATTCTTCCACCTAGGTAGGTCACCCATTATAATGAGACCACTCTTCACCATTTTTTCTGGATAGGTCACCCATTACAATGAGACCACTCTTCCCTTTTTTTTCATATGGGTAGGGCACTCATTACAATGAGACCATTCTCCATGTTTTTTTTATCTTGGTAGGTCACCCATTACAATGAGACCATTCTTCCACTTGATTACAATGAGACCAATTCTCCATGTTTTTTTACCTGGGTAGGTCACCCATTACAATGAGATCATTCTTCCACCTGGGTAGGTCACCCATTACAATGAGACCACTCTTCCCCCTTTTCCATTTGGGTAGGTCACTCATTACAATGAGACCATTCTTCATGTTTTTTTTATTTGGGTAGGTCACCCTTTACAATGAGACCATTCTTCCACCTGGGTAGGTCACCCATTACAATGAGACCACTCTTCACCATTTTTTCTGGGTAGGTCACCCATTACAATGACACCAATTCTCCATGTGTTTTTACCTGGGTAGGTCACCTATTATAATGAGATCATTCTTCCACCCGTGTAGGGCACCCATTATAATGAGATCATTCTTTTTTTTTCCATCTAGGTAGGTCACCCATTACAATGAGACTATTCTCCATGTTTTTTTTATATGGGTAGGTCACCCATTACAATGAGATCACTCTTCTCTTTTTTCTACTTGGGTAGGTCATCCATTACAATGAGACCACACATATTTTCTTTGGTTCTAGTTAAAGGAGGTCACTAGATAGGATCTTAGGTTAACCCAACCACACACATAATTTACCTTTGGTTAAAGGAGATCGCCAGATGGGATTTCAGGTTGACCGAGCTATACCCAGACCAATTTTATGACAGACTTTGGTTTTGGTCAAAGGAGGTCGTCAGATGGGATCCTAAGTTAACCTAATTATACACAGATTTTAGCTTTAGTTAAAGGGAATTGCTAGATGGAATTTCAGGTTGACTAAGCTACACACATATTTTGGTTCTAGTTAAAGGAGATCGCAGATGGGATCTCAGCTTAACCCAATCACACATAAAATTCAGATTTGGTTAAAGGAAGTCGTTAGATGGGAATTCAGGTTGACCAAACTACACATAGACGGATTATGGTTTTGGTTAAAGAGAATCGTCAGACGAGATTTTAGGTTAACCCAACCGAAGACAGAATTTAGAGGATGGCCAGATCAGGATATCAGAATAACCAAGTTGTACATGGTTTTGGTCATTGGTTTCTGATTGAAGGGAATTGCTATAAATACAGATTTTTAGATCACCAAGAAAATCAGTGTCAAAAGTTCAGTTTTGTTTATCTTCACAAAACTTACCATGCAAAGTTTTTACTCCATAAGCATTGTAAAGAAGGGGTAACTATCATAACCTATTTTTGGGTTACTCCCACATTTATTTCCTTCTCTTAAAAAAATACAAAACAGTGTCATTTTAAATGGCATTGTTCTCCTTCTTCCCCTGCACATGCATAGACAGGGGAAGGAGAAGTTTTGCTCCCTTGTATTTTTTCTTGCTTTCTTTCTTTCTCCCCACTTGTCTAAGCTTTGACCTATAGCTTACCACTAAATGAAAAAACAGAGGGGAAAAGCCCCTGAGGCGGCTGCCCGACCACCCTACCCCTGTGTTATGACTGGATAGGGGTAGTAAACCTCTCTTCCTATTTTTTCTCTATAAATACCGATATGAGAGAGGAGCCAAAGGAGGGGGAGCGGATATAGAGAGAAAGAAGAGAGGGAAGATTGAAAAATAGAGATGATTTGTTTTGAGATATAGAGACGAGAATAGAGAGAAAACATAGTAGAAGAGAGAAGAACCGCAACCGCCTGCCTTCCTCATCGCCGTCATGAGAAACGCCTTGAGCCATTATCAACAACAGCTCCACCACCAGCATAAATGAGAGAAGAGAAAGAAAACATAACAAAAAAAAAACACACAGAAGAAGAAGAAGAAGAAGAACCTTTGACTGACGCTGCAGCTCCCTGTTGCACATCCATCTTGTTTGGAAGAAGAAACACCAGCAACGCTGCCACAAAGCAACTGTAGAGAAGGGAGAACATTGTTAACGGAGCAGAAGCAAAGACAAGAAAAAACAAAGGAAGAAAAAATAGAGGAAGAACGCCCATTACATTGCAACAGCTGCCAGTGTTCCTCGCTGCGAACCATTGTTGTTCCTCCTCTCCTCTACCACAAGCAGCACCGCTAGGAGGTGTCACCCAGTCTATTTTCCCCTGCCCCTCTCTTCTTCCTTCTTCTTCTTTTGCTCCCCATCTCCACTACTCCCTGGATTAGACAAGTCCGGCCCAGCCCAAAATGACTGGGCCGGGTCCAGCTCAGTCCAAAAAAAATTCAAAACAAATATATTTTTAGAAATTTATGATTTTCCTGTGTATTTTTCTACTAAATTTTGCTTAATATTGGCTTGTATTTTTATACTGTAAAGATACAAATCCAGTATTAAAATACCTGATTTTCCTCAAAACATTAAAAAAAATTGTTTTTGTTTTCATGCATACGGCCACGTCTTTCAAAGATAAAAAAAAAAATCATATTATATTTTCATACAAGAAAGAAAACTTCAAAAAATATGTTTTAGCATGCATTTTATTAAAGTCATGAGAATTAGGCCAATATTTCAAAAATTCCAAAAAAACTATGTTTTCTTTTAGTAACTAGGATTATGAACTTACATGTTAGACGTACTTCTAATATTAAAATTAATTTGTTTGGTTGATATAGAACGGTTAGGTTTTACCTGATGAGATAAGAATCTCCTTATCGAGGAGAACTTTTCGTAAACCGTAGACAGACCAACAACTAGAAAGCACAATGAGATCGTAGCATATATCATACAATAAAACAATGCAGCTTATCTTAGGTAGGGCGTGTTTCGGGTGTTAATACCTTCCATTTACGCAGCCAGTCTCCGTACCCCATCTTTGAGACCAGTTAGGGTTCTTAATGATCAAAATACTATGTGGCGACTCCCATTTTATTTTTCCACTGATAAAAGACAAGAATTCCTTATCTCCCTATATTTGCCAGATAGATACAATACTACCTGAGAGTGGACGATCGCTGTGATGTCGCACACGTGCGACATATATCACCGTTAGCATTTGATATAACCTTTCGTCGAGGAACTGACTTTGTTTTAAAGTCATTATGATCATAGGTCATGTTATCTGTTGCCCTTGAGTCAATAATCCAATTGTTTATATGTTCACTGTTGGATACTAAGTTTATGGAACCAATAATACCTGGGTCTTAAGTTGAAGACCGAGGTTGACTGTCGAGTGGCACAAGTGTATTTGGTTTTGAATGAGTAATAAATGTTGTGTGGCCATTACGTTCATCTTTTTTCCCTTCAGTTCATACCACCACTCTAGATACCCGTGTAGCTGAAAACACGTGTCTTTGGTGTGTTTATTTTCGTCATAATGAGTGCATCCGCCCTCATAGGCTTTCAGTTTAGAAAAAAAAATTATCTGCTGGAATTTAGCCCATGTGGTCCAGGCTTGGGCTAAAGGGTCTATTTATTGGAAAATAATGGGCTAAAAATGGTTGGATGAATTGCCACCAGGTCCTTCCTGTCTATTCGGTCTTATGAGACCTTTGTCATTTTATTATCCTAGGTTTACCATATCCTCCCTTCTCATCTCACCCTAGTTTCTATCTCTGCCTCTTGTTAGTAAACCGAAACTATTTCCCCCTTCCTTCTCCATTGTTGCTACCCAATTTTTGACCCAACGTTTTGATAAATATTTGAAAAACAAATATAGAAAAAGCAACGAAAACCCAAAAAAATATGTTCTTTATATATTTGCATCGTTTTTAGTATTTTCATGTCGTCTCAAAAGAATTTAAATTTCAAAGGTCTTTTAAACACGTTATTGATTTTCCTCGTTTGAATCGACGTTGATATGATCTGTTTTTAAAATAAATTCAAAATACAAAAAACAAAAAAAGAAAAGTTGAAGGACCAGTTTGGAAACCTAGCGGAGAAAATGTTGAAAGGGGAGAAAAATTTGAGGGGGCCATTGGCGGAGAAAATTTGAAAGGGGGAGAAAAATTTGAGGGTTAGAAAAAAAGAAAACCCTAAAAACCCAATCTTTTGTTCATCAGTGGTAAAGAGAGAGTCGCCACCCCACTCCCTTTGGATTTTTGGCTCCCACTCTCAAAACTAGGGCCTTTCACTCCCTTCCCCATCACCTCTCTCACTCCATCCTCACTCCCCCTCATGAGATCTCCCATCTCTCAGCCCCCTAGTCCTATCATTTCCCCCCACAGACTAACCTCCATTGTTTCCCCATTTCCTTTCGCCTTCAGCCAGCATGGCTTCCCTTTTTCAGCCTCTGTGCACATTGGCCTCCATAAAGACCCGACAGACTTGAGAACCCCTTCCCTCCTGAACCAACTGGCCAGCTCGCCAAGACCGAGTCAGACCCTCCAGCAACATCCCTAACATAACGGCGCCCATAGATCCAGATCTGTCCACTTGCTTCCTCCAGCTCCTCCCCGCAGACGTCATCCCCTTCCTCATCAATCAGCTCTCCTTCTCTGGTTCAGCCTTATGTAGAAGATTTGGATTGAAACCCAACCACTAGATCTGCCACCTGCAGAAGAAAAACAAACAGAAAAGGGAGAAGGCAGAGAAACTAGACACATCTAAAAAAGATTTAAAAAAACAGGTTGTTTGTGCGTTTTTCTCTTGTTGCAGGTGACAATGATCTTCACCGCTGGCACGGAAGGGAAGAGGGGGGAAACTATTCCAGACCCCCCTGTTTGCTTGGACTTTCTTGCGGCGACGCGTGAACTATGCGCCTCCACTTTTCCTGCAGATCCCTGAAGGCTTTCTAACAGTTCCTGGATTTTTGGGGTTTATTTTGTAATTTTTGAATTGTATTTGATTTATTTTGATTTTTTTTTATTTTTGTAATATGTAGTTGTGGGTGTGTGTGAGTAAAAATAGTGAAAAGTGGTGTCTGTGGGTGTTTGTATCTTTTATATATGTGTTTTTTTTTCATGATAAAACCCAAAGGACAAAAAAAAAAAACTTAAAAGACAAGAAGAATTTAATGTTTTGATTCGCTCATGGTTAAGGATTACGAGCTTATATGTAAGGCGTATTCTTGATATCCGATGAAAAGACAAAACCTTTAAAACTTCTATAATATATCAAAATCACGAAGTAGCTTACCTCAGGTAAGGTGCGCTAAGGGTGTTAATACCTTTTCTAGTCACAACCAGTCCTTTACCCGTGAATCTCTGACAAAGACCAGTACATCCGGGTTTTCTAGTAACCTTCAATCAAATACTAGGTGACGACTCTCAAATCAATCAAACAAACAATGAAAATCATCATCGACGTCGCGCGGGGCACGTGTAACATCCATCATCACGATTCATCTAGTGTTCTCTATTCTTACTTGAGCGAAGGCTTGCTCGATTGATGGCAGAGGGATCTGTTGAAGAATGTCTCAGTGAGTATGATCAAATTGATCATCCAAACCATCCAAAAAGATATAAATTCGATCTTCTTGAATTAATTTGTTGTATTTCTAAATGTCCTCATTGCATGTCATGGAATTTGGGCGTATGTAGTCAATCTCTCGCTAGAGAGATTGTAAGCCAATATAGTAGTCCTCTAGAGAACCCCTCCCTTATGTGGTTCGACTGACTTTTCTTTTTAGGTCATATACCTGGACATTATCTCCTCCATCGAAGTAGGTTGTGGCAATAGCGTCCCAAACACCTTTAGCTATAGGGAACCTGATAAAATTCCCAATTAAATCAGGGGTTAGGGAATTGATAACCCAACCTTTAGCAATCGCATTTTCTGCTCTCCATTTACTGTATGTTGGGTCGATAAGTATTGGTTGTCTGATTTTGTCGGTGATTAATCCAAGTTTGTCTCTGCTATAGATGAACATCTCCATGATCTGTGACCATAGTTCATAATTCTAGCCATTAAGTTTGATTCCAGGGACGACAATTGATAGGTTTGGGTTTTGGGTAAAGTTGGTTTGAGTGTCGATTCTGAAATTTGTGGTTGTAATCTGAGCATGGTTTGGTGGGTTCGATTTTGCCATTGTTTTAAGTTGTCTGTGATTTGAAAAAGGTTTGGATTTGGATCGTCTGCTTTGATATTATGTCAGCAGTGTCTGGGTAGTTCAGAGATAATTGTTTGTATCAATTCATTGTGTTCTTTCTTTATTGCATAAAATTGTATATATACATGTACAACAAATCCTTTTTAAGGATGGAAACCTAAGAATAGAAATATATCAAAATCTTTCCTAAACTTGTTCTTGATTTCTAGTTTCCCTGATTTGTAATATTTCATAAACCAAGAATTAATCCTTGTCAACAACATTCAATCCGTCAATGACCTAGAAAGTTATATTGAAGACCATTGCTTCGCCCAACACGTCACTTGTTGATGTCCAAGTCTTGTTACGTAGAACATTAGTGTCTTCGCGTTTTTTTTTTTATTATTAACATGGATGTTTGGATCAACTTATGTATACCTTAACTAATTTCATATGCCTTGAAATTAATAATCATATAAACACTCAATAACCCTAAAATAACTCAAATTCATGATTATTAGATAGCAAACCAAAAGTAAGATCCGCTCTTATTTTTACAGAGGGTGACACCACTTACGCCCATCACTCTTTTATCCTTTCTCGTCAATCTATTAATTATTATTCCTATTGAAAAACCAATCAATCAATACACGATAATGTAAATTTTATGGTTAATCCACATAAATTATTTCCATGTCAATGTATTTAAATTTTAATCAATAACATTTTATCATTTGTTAAAAAAAATAACTATAAAATTTGAATTATAATTTCTTGACATATGTTATCATAAATTATTTTTATTTAAACTAATTGAAGGCCCTTATCATAATTTTCAATTTAAAATATATTAATATATTTTTTAAAATTATTTTTTATTTTTAACATTCAAAATCTTCTAAAAACATTAAAAAAAAATATAAGTTTAATATTTTTTCAAACAAAAAATAATTTGTTTGTTTAGTATTGTTGTGCTTACTTTGCAAAAATATTTTTTCAATTTAAAATACATCCATATATTTTTTAAAAATTATTTTTTTATTTTTAACATTCAAAATCTTCTTAAAAACATTGAAAAAATATAAGTTTAATAGTTTTTTCAAACAAAAAATAATTTGTGTTTAGTATTGTTGTGCTTGCTTTTCAAAAAAATATTTTTTCAATTTAAAATACATCAAAATATTTTTTAAAATTTTAAAATTAATACTTTAAAATCTTCTAAAAAAATTTTAAAAATATTAATTTAATATTTTTAAAAATAAAAAATAATTAAAAAAAAATTCAAACACGAAAATAAACACTCGCTAGGAAACAACTGTTTTATGTGCAAGATTATTGCGTTCTTTTTTTAATAAAAGAACGGAATAATTTCTAAAAACTATAAATAATGTAATTAACCAGAATGATACGCAAGATTTCCCCGATTTTTGTCCTGGAAACAATACACAGTGTTAAGAATTAAGAGCTTCGTCTTATGTGCATACATGAGAATTACCATTGTAAGCTTCGTTGATCTCTTGAAATTTAGTAGTAACTGCAATATCCCCCTTGTGCTTATCAGGATGCCACTTCTACAATCAAACAAAAATGTCAATAAATTAGCATCGTTTTGACCCAATGTTTTGATAAATATTTGAAAAAAACAAAAAAAAAAAAAACAGAAAAAACAATGAAAACCCAAAAGAATGCATTCTTGATATATTTGCATATTTTTTAGCATTTTTAACATTTTCTCAAAAGAATTTAAATTTCAAAGATCTTTTAAACGTGTTTGATTTTAACACGTCATTTTCAAAGTTATTAATTTTCCTCGTTTGAATCGAAGTTGATATTATCTGTTTTCAAAATAAATTCAAAATACCAAAAACAAAAAAAAAGTTGAAGGACCAGTTTGGAAACCTAGCAACATTTTATCTATAAATACAGTGGAAAATGTTGAAACAAGTGAGGAGAAAAATTTTGGGGGGCTATTGGCGGAGAAAATTTGAAGGGGGGAGAAAAAGTTGAGGGTTAGAAAAAAAAAGGAAACCCTAAAAACCCAATATTTTCTTCATCACTGGCAGAGAGAGAGCTGCCACCCCCCTCCCTTTGGATTCTTGGCTCCCACTCTCAGAACCAGGGCCCCTCACTCTCTTCCTCATTGCCTCTCTCGCTCAACCCTCACTTTCCCTCGCGAGATCTCTCCTCTCTCAGCCCCCTAGCCCTCTTCTTTCCCCTCATAGATTAACCTCCATTGTTTCTCTATTTCCTTTCACCCTCAGCCAGCAAAGCTTCCCTTCTTCAGTCTCTGTGCACACCGGCCTCCATAAAGACCCAACAAACCCGGCAACCCCTTCCCTCCTGAACCAACTAGTCAGCTTGCAAGACCGAGTCAGACCGTCCAGCAGCATCCCAAACACAATGGCGCCCACAGATCCAGATCTGTCCACTTGCTTCCTCCAGCTCCTCCCCGCAGACGTCGTCCCCTTCCTGATCAATCAGCTCTCCTTCTTCGGTTCAGCCTCATATAAAAGATTTGGATTGAGACCTAACCACCAGATCTGCCATTGGTAGAAGAAAAACAAACAGAGAAGGGAGAAGGCAGAGAAACTGGACAGATCTAAAAAAGATTAAGAATAAGTTGTTTGTGCGTTTTTCTCGTGTTGCAGGTGATAGTGATCTTCTCTGCCAGCAGGGAAGGAAAGAGGGGGGAATTGTTCCATACCCCTGTTTGCTTGGACTTTCTTGCAGCGACGCTTGAGTTCACGCGCTGCCAGTTGCCGCGCATGGAAAAGATGCGCAGCCACTTTTCCTGCAGAATCCTAAAAGGCTTTCCAACAATTCCTGGATTTTTGGGGTTTATTTTGTAATTTTTGAATTGTATTTGATTTATTTTGAATTTTGAATTGTAATGCCCTATATTGCCTTGAAGAGGATGATCACTGGGACAGTGAGAGACCCTGTTAATAGAGACCAAGTAGTAAACCTACCCTATGTCTCATGTAAAAGAAAATAGAACCTACCTTTAGGATATATGCTCTATACACATTGTTTTGCATCTGAGCAAGTCCTTCTTGAAGCATCTTAAATTCAAGACTTATGGATAACATAATGGCCATCACTCAAGAAATTTCCATTGTAGAGTTTGAGCAAGAATAAAAATTCATGTTTTATCATACAAGAGTTACAACCATATGATATCCCTTGAAGGACGAGTTCATCATATAGAAAACATGTTCATACATTTATCAAGCATGCTCTAAGGTTGAAACATAGGCTCCTCCATTTGAGGTCTATTGCACTGGACTATGAAAGAAGATGAATAATGAAGAAAGGGATCAAAGAGAAGCTCTTTGTCAGAAGGAAGTTGAAGGCAACAAAGGTGAAGTAGCTAAACTCATGAATCGACTTGAACAAGTGTTGAGCTTCAAAGATGGAAAGGGAACGTCTGCACGGCCTCTTGTTGGAAACACTATCAAGTCAACATCCCACAAGAAAAAATTAGCTCTTCTCCTCATCACTTCACCATCAGCGACCACAACAATGAATAGCAGCAACAACGCCTTTAGTCATCAATGAAAGACAGTCTCTTTTCTTGTTTAGTCACATTGTTAGTTGTTTAGAGCCTCCACATCTTCTTCCAGTAGCATCCAATAGTTGTCAGCATTACACGCCGTGAGCCTGGACCTTGTTTCCAACCCCCACCATGAGCTTTGTTCCAATTTAGCAGTATAAGATATTGATCTGAAAAACATGAGCAAACATCGAAATTTAACGTAGCAGAACTCTCTTTATAGAAATCTGTTTGTGGCTTTGCAAGTGGGGAATCCAAGAGGGGATGCAGTAGTTTTAGATCATCTATAATTTTCTCCCACTAGTGTCAGCATTAAAACACATAAATAGGGAGAAGAGACAGACTTGGGCTGAAAAACAAGAATACTGAAAACTTCAACAGAGAAAAACTCCCTCTACAGGTGTCCGTTTGCTACAACGTTAGTGAGGAATCAAAAAGGGAGACAAGAGTTTCAAATTCATCAGGTTCTCCTTTAGTAGAGACAACACATGATTTCACACGTCGGCAGTGGCAGTGCTGCATGTTTCCTAGCACTGCCAAGATTACCTGTTGTTGGAAGGTTTCCAACAATCCTCAAACAACAACAACATTGGAAGATTGACATGATGTTATGAAGATTGTCAAATGAATGGAACAAGCAATGAAGAAGGTAAAGATTAAAGGTTCTACCATGGATTCTAGAACAATAATGAGAGATGAATCAGAGGATGGCACTCAAGGTGAGAAACCTTAGTTATGTGGTTCAATCAGGTCTCGTTATAACATCAACCGTTCAAGTGTTTTTGTTAAGATTGACATCTCTCTGCCACTCGAGTTAGTTGACCAGAATCTGTTAGATTCTAGGCTTATTGCCCCAACTCTGAAAAATCTCATACAACCACCGTTCCTTAGGCGGTATATTCCAGACAAAAGATGTGAATATCATGGTGAGGGTTTGTGGCCATTTCAATTGAACAATTGCAAGAATTTCAAGAATTGAGTCTAGAGAATGGTGAGTATGAGGCAAGTTAAGTTTGTGAAAGATGATGTCATCGACCATATTGTCACCACAACATCCTCAGAATGACAAGTGATCGAAAATGCTTGGCAAAACACAAATATCGCTAGAAAAGCTGATCCAAGAAGGGTGTTAAACTGTCGATCATTTTGTTATGGATTTGTGACATTCTGTATTTTGTTTTAAGATCACATCTCATCCTTTAACGAAACATGTCTTTTTTTTTTTCTCTTTGTTGTTTTGAAATAACGAGATGTTTCTTTCAAAGTTTATTTTGGCAAAATATTTTGATCAAACTCCAACACGTAAGATAAAGGCTAATCAATTCTGAATATTTAAAGTGTTTTTATTGCAAAAATGACTCGATGCTTGTTGAAATGGCATGAGGTGAGCAAACAATTTTGAACTCACACATGAAATTAAACCACACAGCATGTAGCTAAGTTTTAGCAGTATCCATAATGACATGTAGTGGATTCGGTAGCTATGGACTCGTGAATTATTGACTTTTGCAAGTCTCAATCATTACACTAGATGAGGTCAAAACACTAGATGAGGTCAAAATTTACCGGTTCTAACCGACCTTACTTGAAATGAGAAAAGGCCATCATTGTTATCCCTTCACTTTCTAAAGATTATATCCCTTGCAGTCCCATTTTGAGCTTGATAGAATATTCTTTTCAAAAGAAACCCTGACCAGGATCACACCCCACATTTGGGCAAATAAGAGACTTTTGTTAGAAAAGATAAAGACAATGATAGAATCAATGGTAAAAGGGATGTTAAGAATGAAAGTCCAACAATTGAGAGAGGGTTAAAAGAAAGAAACCATAGACTGAGGGCATGTAAGAAAACTTTGAGGAAGGCTATGAAAGCAAAAAAAAAAGTGAAAATTGCCTACACTTAAAGGCAAATCAAGGATAAAGGAAGGAGAATGCCTATCAAGTCTAGAAAGAGCAAAATAATTTTTAATCAAGGAAAGACAAAGCGAACGCTAAAAGTCAATACCAAAAAAACAATATTGGGTTGCAAACATTGTCTTTTGATATCTATGATAAAGTCTCTAATGTCTTTAAATGATTTAGATTGGTTATTCATCAAGGAAGAAGCTAGATTTGCATTATAACCTATGTTAAAAGAATTCTAATTTTTTAGATTAACAAGGTTATATGTCACTTTCTCTACAAAGACAATAAGAGAAAGAGAATTGATGAATGGTTGATGTTGATTCTAGGTCTTTGAAACCCTTAAACATCTTTTGAGCCTGTGAAATTCTTTTTTTTCATAGCCATGAACCACAGCTACATTACGTGCTTTTAAAAGCTCTTTTTGATCAAGTAATCAATCTGAATTGATAAATGACGCTCTCAAAACTTGAAGATTTTTTCCATAAGAGTCATAACTTCATGAATTAAGTTATTAGTTATTATGCATGTTGATAAAATAAGTGCTCAAAAGAAAACAATCTTTCTTGATAAAGCCTTAAGTTTTAACTTGAGCATTTTGAAATTCACAGAAGGTCACCTCATCACATGCCATCAAATGAAATACCCAAGATTAGAGATTAAAATTGATACAAGGAACTATAGACAAAACAATTTTAATCTTACAATGAGTCAATCAAAGGACTACATGTATTGAATGACGTGTGTTGGGTTTTTGACCAAACAAGCTTGATTTTCAAAAAATACATCCCTGATTTCATTTCAACAATTAGACTTGAATAGACATGGAACTTTGAAATATGAGATTTGATTCCAAAATAAGAAAGATTGTTAAAGAAGAAGAACATTAATTGAATTTGCAAAATCCTTGACAGAAATGACATCAACACTTCTTGACACTTCTTGAAAAGTTGAGTAGCTGGGGGCAATACTATGGCCCTTAAAAAGAAAAAAAAATAATATTCAGATCAGCTAGGGGCAAAGATGATCAAATGATGAATTAGTGAACTGAGGACAATATGATTTAAAGAAAGATAATCAGTGAACGGGCACACTCAGATCAATTAAGGGAAATGATGTTCAAGAACAGTTTATAATCCAGTAAACCTTGGCAACAATTGAGAGTCAAGATGTACCTGAAGGACATCCTTATATCGTTGTCTTGGGTTTACTTTCTAAAACATGGCCATGACTTCTGAAAGATGTTATCACATGGCTGCTTTTGAATGAATGTTGGAAGGATGCATACCACCAAGACTAACTGTGGGACCATCTATTTTAAAGCCCAAAGGCACACTTTCCCGCATGAATATGGGTGCTAAATTAAACATCATTGATCATTCCAATGCATTTCTTTTCACGATCTAATCAAACGAGATGAGAAGAACTCATTGAGAAAAATATTAAACATACAACAAAAGGCTTTTACTACAAGCTATAAGATGCGTGTCTAGACGACTGGATAGTTTCCATGAAGGTTGATAATAGTATATACTTGAAGGGTTTGTTCCAACTAGAAGCAAGTTTGTGATTGATTGGCAATCTAGGAGAAGGTTAAAACTATAAAACCTCTTAATGGGTATTGGCAGGATACACACAACTAATCAAAAAACAAGTCTTCATAGAATCTAGGAGATGAACAATTTGTTACGCTTCTTTATGATGAATCAAGCAACACCACACTTGGGGGTATTGTCAAGCTTGATGAACAACGAAAGCAGTAATCGTCGCAGACAGCTTAGGATGGGCACTGCACTTACAGATGAATGAGAGGCTAACACGTAAATGAGCCGACAAATCAGAAAGACAAAGAAGGCTTTGGAATGTAAACAAAGACACCCTATGACGATGGAGCATTGAGGAGGATGGACCTATATTTCAAATCAGGTAAGGATGCATGCATGTCATCTAACCTCAAAGCATTGCACATATATTTTTGATTTGTTATAGGAAAATCCTCAATGAAGTCCAGCAAGATTATGGACAAAAAGAATCATTGAGTTGATAATAACAAAGAATCATGGCTTTGACCCTAGAACAGGAAGAACATGAGATGAACTCTACCATTAGAAAAATCTCAAAGAAATGAGAAGATTAACACTGTCATCAAGAAGAGTCTTCAGGTCAACGCTGCAATCAGGAAACACCAAGTTTTCCGGCCCTATCCAATCATCCTGTCAAGACTTCTTCAGCCAAGTCTTTTCGCCAAGTAAGTCATCTTCCACCTGGGTAGGTCACTCATAACAATGAGACCATTTTTCACTTGGGTAGTTCACCCATTACAGTGAGACCATCTTTGTATTTTCCATGTGGGTAGGTCACCTATTACAATGAAACTGCTTTTTATCTTCCATCTGGGTAGGTCACCCATTACTATGAGACCATCTTTGCATTTTCCATATAGGTAGGTCATTCATTACAATGAGACCACTTTTTATTTTCCATCTGGATAGGTCACCCATTACAATGAGACCATTCTTCATCTTTTATCTAGGTAGGTCACCCATTACAATGAAACTGCTTTTAATATTTCCATCTAAGTAGGTCTCCCATTACAATGAGACCATTTCCACCCGGGTAGGTCACCCATTATAATGAGACTATTTTTGGAAAATCTTTGCATTTTTTCACCTGGGTAGGTCACCCATTACAATGAGATCATCTTCCATTTGAGTAGGTTACCCATTACAATGAGATTGTTTTTCATATCATTTTCCACTTAGGTAGGTCACCCATTACAATGAGACCACACACATATTTTTGTATTGATTCTGGTTAAAAGAGATTGCTAGATGAGATCTCAAGTTAACCCAACCATACATAGAGTTTAGCCTTGGTTAAAGGGAATCGTAAGATGGGATTTCAGGTTGACTAAGCCACACACAGACTGTGGTTCTGGTTAAAGAAGATCGCTAGATAAGATCTCAGGTTAGCCCAACCACATAAACTTTGGTTTTGGTTAAAAGTGATAGTCAAATGGGATCTCAGTTTAGCCTAACCACACATAGACTTTGGTTCTGGTTAAAGAAGATCGCTAGATGGGATATCAGGTTAACCCACTACACATAGAATTTAGCTTTGGTTAAAGGGAATCACCAGATGAGATTTCAGGTTGACCGAGTTACACACCGATTCTTGGTTCTGGTTAAACGAGATCGCCAACTAGGATCTCAGGTTAACCCAACCACACATAAAATTTAGAAGGGAATCGTCAAATGAGATTTTAGGTTGACCAAGTTACATACAAAGATTTTAGTTCTGGTTAAAGGAGATTGCCAGATGGGATCTCAGGTTAACCTAATCGAAAGGGCAGGTCACCCATAAAAATAGACCAGTGTGAGTATGTATGGGCAGGTTGCCCGTGAAAATAGACCAAGGAAAGTGTGTGTGGGCTGGTCGCCCTTGAAAATAGACCAAAGTGAGTATGTGTGGATAAGTCACTCTTAAAAATATACTAGTGTGAGTGTGTAGGCAAGTTGCCCGTGAAAATAGACCAATTTTCTTCAAAATGGGTAGGTCACCCAAGATAATGAGACCATTTTCTTTTAAAAAGCAAAGTCCTTAGATGACTCAGCAAGTCAGGAAGAGTTTTTATTTTCTTTACAAGCTTATTATGCAAAATATTGAATAGGTATTGCTTCATAAGCATTGTAAAGAGGGAGCATCTGTTGCTGCCTAATTTTTTACCCAATATTTTGATAATATTTAAAAAAACAAAAAAATAGAAACAACAATGAAGACCCCAAAAAATGCATTCTTGATATATTTGCATCGTTTTTAGCATTTTCAACATTGTCTCAAAAAAATTTAAATTTCAAAGGTCTTTTAAATGCGTTCGATTTTAACGTGTCATTTTCAAAGTTATTGATTTTTCTCGTTTGAATCGACGTTGATATTATTTATTTTCAAAATACATTCAAAATACAAAAAACAAAAAAAGAAAAGTTAAGGGACCAGTTTGGAAACCTAGCAACATTTTATCTATAAATACAGTGAAAAATGTTGAAACGAGGGAGGATAAAAAATTTTGGGGGCCATTGGCGGAGAAAATTTGAAGAGGGGAGAAAAATTTAAGGGTTAGAAAAAAACAAAACCCTAACAACCCAATCTTTTCTTCATCACTGGCAGAGAGAGAGCCGCCACCCTCTTCCCTATAGATTTTTAGCTCCCACTCTCAAAACCAGGGCCCTTCACTCTCTTCCCCATGGCCTCTCTCGCTCCACCCTCACTCTCTTTCACAAGATCTCCCATCTCTCAACGCCCAGTCCTCTCCCTCCCCAACGAACTAACCTTCATTGTTTCCCCATTTCCTTTCGCCCTCAGCCAGTAAGGCTTCCCTTCTTCAGCCTCTATGCACACCAGCCTCCATAAAGACCCGACAGACCTGGCAACCCCTTCCCTCCTGAATCATCCGTCCAGCTCGCCAAGATCGAGTTAGACCCTCCAGCAACATCCCAAACACAACAGAGCCCATAGATCCAGATCTATCCACTTTCTTCCTCCAGCTCCTCTCCGCTGACGGTGTCCCCTTCCTTATCAATCGGCTCTCTTTCTCTGGTTCAGCCTCATGTAGAAGATTTGGGCTGAGACCCAACCGCCAGATCTGTCATCGGCAAAAGAAAAACAAACAGAGAAGGGAGAAGACAGAGAAACTAGACACATCTAAAAAAGATTAAAAAAACAGGTTGTTTGTACATTTTTCTCTTGTTGTAGGTAACAGTGATCTTCACAGCCGACAGGGAAGGGAAGAGGGGGGAAACTGTTCCAGAGCCCCTGTTTGCTTGGATTTTCTTGCGGCGGCCACACGTGGAGAAGACGTGCCACCACTTTTCTTGTAGATCCCAGAAGGCTTTCCGACAGTTCCTGGATTTTTGGGGTTTATTTTGTAATTTTTGAATTGTATTTGATTTATTTTGAATTTTTTATTTTTGTAATATGTAGTTATGGGTGTGTACGAGTAAAAATAGTGAAAAATGGTATGTGGGTGTTTGTATCTTTTTTTATGTGTTTTTTTATAAAACCAAAACGACAAAAAAAAAAACTAAAAAGACAAGAAGAATTTAATGTTTTGATTCGCTCATGGTTAAGGATTACAAGCTTATATGTAAGACATATTCCTGATATCCGATGAAAATACAAAACCTTTAAAACTTTTATAATATATCAAAACCACGAAGCAACTTACCTCAGTTAGGGTGCACTAGGGGTGTTAATACCTTTCTTAGTCACAACCAGTTCCTTACTTGTGAATCTCTGATAATGACCAGTGCATCCGGGTTTCCTAGTAATCTTCAATCAAATAATAGGTGGCGACTCCCAAATCAATCAAACAAGCAACAAAAATCATCATCGACGCTGCACAAGGCATGTGCGACATCCATCATCACAGTTTGTCTAGTGTTCTCTCTTCTTACTTGAGTGAAGGTTGCTTGATCGATGGTAGAGGGATCTGTTGAAGAATATCTCGGCAGGTCTGATCAAATTGATCATCCAAACCATCCAAGAAGGTATAAATTCGATGTTCTTGAATTAATTTGTTGTATTTCTGTATGTCCTCATCACATGTCATGAGATTTAGACGTTTGTAGTCAATCTCTGCTAGAGAGATTGTAAGCCAGTGTAGTAGTCTTCTAGAGAACCCCTCCCTTGTGTGGTTCGACTGACTTTTCATTTTAGGTCTTATACCTGGACATTTTCTCCTCCATTGAAGTATGTTGTGGCAATGGCATCCCAAACACCTTTAGTTGTAGGAAACCTGATAAAATTTCAAATTAAATCTGGAGTTAGGGAATTGATAACCCAACCTTTAACAATTGCATTTTCTGCTCTCCATTTACTGTATGTTGGGTCGGTAAGTATTGGCTGTCTGATTTCGTCGGTGATTAATCCAAGTTTGTCTCTACCCGAGATAAACATCTCCATGATCTGTGACCATAGTTCATAATTCTAGCCATTAAGTTTGATTCCAGGGACGACAATTGGTAGGTCAGGGTTTTGGGTAAAGTTGGTTTGAGTGTCGATTCTGGAATTTGTGGTTGTAATCTGAGCATGGTTTGACGGGTTTGGTTTTACCAATGTTTTAGGTTGTCTGTGATTTGAAAAAGGTTTAGATTCGGATCGTCCGCTCTGATACCATGTCAATAGTGTCTGAGTAGTTCAGAGATAATTGTTTGTATCAATTCATTGTGCTCTTTCTTTATTATATAAAACTTGTATATTTACATGTACGGCCCTGATTTCTAGTTTTCTTGCTTTGTAATATTTCCTAAACCAAGAATTAATCCTTGTCAACAACATTCAATCCGTCAATCACCTCGAAAGTTATATTGAAGACCATTGCTCTAGACAACACGTCACTTGTTGATGTCAAAGTTTTGTTACTTACAACTTTAATGTCTCCACTTTTTTTTTATTATTATTAACATACATGTTTGGTTAGCTTCTATGTATGATAAGGGAATTTTTAGCATGTATATTTTCCACTATTCATGCTTGATTTTAAAATATTTTGGATGTGATGCACAAGTTAATTAGAATTTTGGATCCCTTTTTGAACTATTGACCTCGTGGGAAATTAATGTGTTTTAAGATACTAGATTACTGAGTAAGCAGAATCCAGCAATAAACTGAACATTGATTGATTTTGGGCTGCAAAGGAAGCTATACAATTCAGTTCTAAGCGTTCGTCACCATTTTTAAATATCTGAGATGAAGGTCTATAAAACATATGAAGGGTATAGAACTCAGTTTTGTTGTTTTGAAGCTCAAAAACCGAGTCGAAAAGCAAGGATTGAATCAGACCCAAACTTCCTGCACTCCAAATGCTATCTCGGGTTATGGCCTGTATCTCAAGTCTCAAAGGTCTAAAAATTACAAGATCGGTGTTGTTAGAAAAAAGATTCAATTTTCTACAATTTCTCCATAAATAGAGATCTTTGAATTCACACGTTTCCTGCCTCAAATCTTGCTCGTGATACCCTTATAGGAAAGGATTACAAAACAGAGAAGGAAATTTTCTTCTTTCCATCAGGGGCTAAAAAGGCCAGAATATAAAAGAGAAAAGGAGGGGTTCAGCGGGGCACACAAAGAGACATAGAGAAGCCATATAATACACTAAAAGAAGAGAGGAGGCAGCACAAAATGAGAGACAAAGTGGAGACAAAAACAAAGACAAATAGGGGGATGAAAATCAGAGAAGTTTGGAGGACACCTATCTATTCTACTGTCATTCTCTACTTTTGAGTAATGGTCACTGTATCAAGTTTGTTTCTCTTTAATTTAACTATGGAGTAGACTTTTTATTTTGGGATTTTTTATGTAACCTTACTATGAATATATGAACAATTTCTTTAATTGAATTATTACATTAGTTGTTGAGTATTTCATTCTATGTTTAATGCTTGTGTATATTTGGCCAACATCTGCATGATTTGAAATTTAATTTGAAACTGAGAAGTGATAATTATTTTAGCCATTATTTGAAATGCCTTAAGAAATCTATAGAATAGAGGTATCCTAGGAACTTTTGTAATCGTTAAAGATTTTACGATACTTAATAAATTTTGAAAAGTTCAGAAATTCCGTAGAGTTTATGAAGTTTGTTTGTCAAAATAATTCATTGATACTCGAGAGAGGTTAGTGTTTAAATTAGAAAAAATATATATATGTGATTATCAACGCTAGGAGTAATTAATTCAATTGAGAAAGTTCACATAGGAATAGTTACGGTAAGTCATAAATCCTAGAACCAATAGAATTGAATTCAATAATATTTAATCAGTTAGTTGTTTGTTTTTAATTATTAATTTATGTTTTCAAAACTATCTCATTCGATTCCTCAAATAGATCATAATTTAAAAGATTTTGATAATTAGTTGTAATTTTTACAAATTCTCGTGGGACAATATTTTACTCATCACTTTATTACTTGTTACGATTCGTGCACTTGCAAAATTAACCAACAGAGTATGTTGACTAATTTTATATGCCTTGAAGTTAATAACTATATAAACCCTCAATAACTCTATAATAACTTAAATTTAAATTATTAGATAGCAAACCAAAAGTAAGATCCGCTCTTATTTTTACTGAAGATGACACCACCCACATCCATCACTTTTTTATCCTTTCCCGTTAATCTATTAATTATTATTGCTATTGAAAAACCAATCAATCAAGGACAATGTAAATTCTATGGTTAATTCATATAAATTGTTTTTGTGTCAATGTATTTAAATTTTAATCAATAAGTATAAAATTTGAATTATAATTTCTTGACATATGTTATCATAAATTATTTCTATTTAAACTAGTTGAAGGCTCCTATCATAAGTTTGAATTTAAAATACATTAATATATTTTTTAAAAATTATTTTTTATTTTTAACATTCAAAATCTTCTAAAAACATTGAAAAAAAATATAAGTTTAATAGTTTTTCAAACAAAACATAATTTATATGTTTAGTATTGTTGTGCTTGTTATTCAAAAATATTTTTTGTATTTAATTTTTTTTATTTTTAATATTACCATGTCAAAAGTTTCTAAAAATATTTAAAAAATATCAATTTAATATTTTTTCAAACAAAAAATAATTTGTATTTGGTATTGTGGTGCTTGTTTTTTTTAATTTAAAATACATCAAAAAAAATTTAAAATTTTTTTATTTTTAATATTAGAACATTAAAATCTTTTAAAAACAATTAAAAATATAAAAACTAATTCAAACACAAAAATAAGACATTAAACTTGTACGTGACAAAACTTAGACATCAACAAGTGACGTGGTTGGCAGAGCGATGATCATAATACTATATTAATTCCGACAGCAGAAGCAAGAACTAATTAACTTCACAAGTATCGTGTATTATATTTGTATCATACTAACATGTACACGTCAGTAGGTGGTGGCGGGTGCTCGGTCACCAATAATTTTCTCTATATAAAGATATGCTCTATGATCTCGTCCATCTGTTTATTCATATTGATGGGGACCACAGGGCATGCTCTATTATTGAGCAACTTGGTCTTGGGTCAATCATGAGGTGATAAATTGTAAATAAAAGCGCAATTTAAATGTTTTCATACGTTACCATCACTGTTTTGAACGAATCCCTTTAATTTCCTGATGAATTTATTAAACTATTTTGGTGCATCAAAGATGAGGTTTGTAATTAGAGGTGAGAAAAAATTAAAAAATTAATTAAATTGAGAAAATTAAAAGAAATTAAGAAAACTGAACTATAAAAAAAATCGATTTAATAGATTAAAATATTTAGAAAAATATTTTATTCGGTTTCATAAAACTGAAACTGAAAAACCAAAACCAAGTCCATTAAAAAGTCTAAAAAACCCCTCTAAAAAATAATATAGTTTTTTATTTTTAATATAAAATAACTGAACTAAAACCGAATCATACCAAAATTAAACCAAACCAAATAACATCAACATCAATAAATTAATTTTTAATTTTTAATATAAAATAATCCAACAAAATCAATGGACTTGTTATTCTTTATGACAAAATATCATAAACAAGAAAGATAACCTTTTTCTTATATAGGTATCGTTTTCAAGTCTTGTTAATTTAGACCCCACGCGTCTATATCATAAATTAATTGAAAGCTCATATTAGAAGTTTTAATTTAAAATAAATTAAAATATTTTTTAATTATTTTTTATTTTTAACATTAACATGTCAATATCTTCTAAAAATATTTAAAAATATATTAATTTAATATTACTTTTCAAACAAAAAATAATTTATGTGTTTGGTATTGTGATATGCTTTTAAAAAAAATTTAATTAATATATCAAAATATTTTCATTTTTATTTTTAATATTAGAAAATAAAAATCTTCTAGAAGCAATTAAAAAAATCAATTTAATATTTTTTTAAATAAAAAACAATTCAAACACAGAAATAAACACTAGTTGTAAAACAACTGCCGTAACATTGCATAAGATACAGATAGAGGAGGGAGGAGTCCCCAAATCCTAAATTAAGGTCAGGTGAGGTCTGAACTAGGTCCGGAGGAGTTGTCCCATTCTACCCTTTTCTCTCTCTACATTAGATTTGTTGGTTGCCTGCACAGCATAAGCAAAAGCATTCCTCAGCAATCCATATTCTAAAATCAAAACTCCTACTTTAGATTTGTTAGCTGCCTGC
>Ga0325405_1001091_pt1 | contig 27340 bp, 23 predicted proteins | sample PopdelMetagenome_21_FD_205663 | JGI IMG/M metagenome (GOLD analysis project Ga0325405, IMG submission 205663) | Populus deltoides microbial communities from Bellville, Georgia, United States - Xylem-Control-R2 | ecosystem: Host-associated > Plants > Phyllosphere > Stem > Wood/Secondary xylem...
ACTTTCTAATGTGATAAGTTATCAACTCTCATGCAAATCGTTATATAATTAAACGTCGATATACATGCATTCATGCACGTGTATAAAAAATTAATGTGTTGCTCTTTATTATTTTATGATAAAACTTTAACTTCGATAAGTTATCGATCTTTTATGATAAACTGTAATAGTTAAACACTAATATATATAGATAATTAGTACATTTATAATGTCATAAACTTTTAATCAAATATTTTGTATTGGATAATGCTAGCATATTACAAATATAACTATTGCATTAGTTTTATAAGTATATCCATGAGATTTTAGGTTAAACACCCACAACATTTTCTTTTGAATATCACAAAGTTTATGCTTTTTTTTTTCTCTATATAATTATGAAAGTTCATACAATCCTAGATTTTGGATTCAAAGCACACCAACTATAAGTAATTAAGGTACAAATTAGTTTTAGCATGGTAAGAAAAATAAAAACAATTAAAATTTATATCTGATCTCCTTTATAATTTAAAGTTTGTTCATGAGTGTAATACTCCAATCATGGTTTTGAAAAATATTTGATTAATCATAACATGATATAATTTTGTATAGATTCTACTAAAATCTCATTTTCAAAACATGAGTTAAAAAAACAACCGCGATTCTAAATTCGCATATAAATTAACTAACATGAATATATTTTAAGCTTGAATCTACATAAAGCTAGGGTAACTCCTCATCTCTACACTCACCCACTATTTCAAAATTCAAACCTAACCCTTTCCAAGTTAGAAACATGAAATTTAATGAAATTTCATGGTGATTTATTACCGGGACAGATCGGTACAATCCACCCATGTCTTGCAAGCATGCCCCATGTTTTGTATCTTGACCAAACCACCATACATACACCTCAAATACATGTATATATACCACATCCCCGTATACCATACAGCCATATCTCTTCTTCTCTCTACACTAGAATATCCTTTTGGTTAGAAGAAAGCCACATTTGCATACCTCATGTTTCTTTATACAAAATATACATTATGTGGTAGATAGGAGGAGTACCTTCCTAGATAGCATTAGAGAGAGAGAGAGAGAGAGAGAGAGAGAGGGAGTAGTTTTTGGTTTTAACTCCTTGGCAAAAGGAAAGGAAAGGAAGAGAGATTTTCTAGAGTGAGAAACACACATACATCCAGACACAACAACAAGAACTCCACCACCCCCATCCCCACCCTCTATCATTTTAAGACACATTGTAATAAGAGAAAACACAAACTCAAGACACCAAAAAAGAGAGAGTCTTTGCCCAAATCAAATCAAATCCTTCTCTCTATGTTTCTTGCTTTTCTATCCAAACAACAACCCTTATCTATCAAAACAAAAAAAGTTTTTTTTTTTTTCATCTGAAAAATAAACGGGCGATCTAGGAACAATCGGTTGCTTATTTTTCATAGCTCCGATCGTTGTTGTTTTCGTTTGTATCGAAGATCGATCTGTGAGTGCTTTTTTTTTGTTTTTCTTTTGTGGGTTTTCTTTTTTTGATGATAGTAATATCTGTGTTTGCTTTGTTTGTTGATGATCGGCTTTGATTTTGTTATGAAACAAAAGGGTTTTCAAGTTTTTTTGATGATCGGGCTGCAGATTGTTTGTTAAATGGTTAAAGATTTTAACTTTTTGAAATAAGATGAAAAAAAACTTAGCTTTTTTATTTTGTTATGGATTCAATTGTTGGTGTTTGGATATGTTTGTGTGGTTAGTTTTAAGACGATATGATTTTGGTATAAAGTAAGAGTGAGTGACTAAATGGAAAAGAAATGATAGAACATCATTTTCTGGAAATGGAATGACAAGCTATTGTTTAGATTTTGTGGGTATTTCTAGCTACATTTGCTTCATGTCCTGGGATATAAAAGATACCATTTACTTCATGTTTTAGGATATGAAAATACCATCTTTTTATCTTGCATTTGCTTTTAAATTAAGCCACCTTTGCTTTTGTCAATGTTTGTCTATGAAGATTTAATCTGTTTTAGCAACCTAACTGAACATTCTTACTGTATATGTGTTTTGATATATGCATATGTTTATGAGAATTAGTTTATGCATTTCCTGTTTGCAGTTGGTGTTTGTTGTTGAGAGTGTTGTTTGTTGTGATTGGGAATTATACAATGTTGTGATAAAGAAAAAGAAAAACTTGTATCAACTGGTTTGTTTTGATAAGGGTTTGCTAAAAAGTTTGAATTGTAGTTGATTGTGGGGGTTTCCATGTATGTATCAGTTCTGCGCGCGCGATTGTGTTGCATTTGAACTGGTTCTTTACCGATACGTGTCTGTTTTGAAGGGTATGCATGGGCAATTTATGTGTTTTCCTTTTTTGATCATTGATGTGTAATTTTAACTGCATATATCTATTGTAAGAAACATGTGTGAAACGTGCTCTATTAGATTACTCAAATGTTTCTGTTTCCAGTGCCATTTCCTTTTATGTTGTATTTCCCACTGCAGCTTATGTGTCTGCACGTGTGCGCATGTATGTCATAAATTATGAGTATCTGGCTTTTCTGTTACAGGATATTTGAAGGGATATCGGCGGAATCAAGTGGAATGTGATTTGCATGGGCTGAGGATGCCAGAATTGAGAAGTGGAGCCCGGAGATCAAAGCGCCTTGATGATCTTCAGCCTCCCCAACAACCAAACAATCAAGCAGAAAATTTGACGGTGCCTGTTCAAAACAAGACCAGGAGGAGAGCTGGTGGTGGTAGAGGAAGGGGTGGGAATGCTGCAGGTGTAGCAAAAGGGGCTTCGCCAACAACGAGGCCAACTGCTGCTGGTAGAGGCCGGGGTGTTAGGTTGATAGATTTAGACCCAGAACCTTGTCAGGTTGAACCTGCAGCTGTTGGAGCTGCTGAACTAGGTTATAATAGATTAGAGGTGGTGGCAGATAAAGATATTGCGATGGAGGGTGGAAGTGCGGAAAAGGTAGTGGCAGTCGAAGAAGAAGGAAGCACTACTCCAGTTCCTGAGAGGGTAATCATCCATTTGCCTTTCTATCTTTGCAGGGTTATTTGTGTGCATCACAGAGTTGTATAAAACTGTCTTTATTAGTATTCTTCTGGTATCCTTTCCTGTAATTAATAAATTGCCGTCTCCACTGCTTCAGCTTATATGGAATAAGCTGTTTGAAAATATTTGGATGATAATCATTTTGAAAATATTAATGAAATTAAGCTCTGGTCAGGTTGCATGTCCTTACTTTTAAGTTCATCTTAAAAATAATCTCTTTCTAAAATTTGTAGTAGTTTATCTATAGTTAATCTCTATCTCAAATAGATAGTTTTTCTGTTAATGGGTGCAGGTGCAAGTGGGTAGTTCTCCTGTGTACAAAGTAGAAAGGAAGTTGGGTAAGGGTGGTTTTGGCCAAGTTTATGTTGGCAGAAGAGTTAGTGGTGGCAGTGATAGAACTGGACCAGATGCAATTGAGGTATGACCGATGGCTCATTTCCATGTCCTAGGTTGTTGAAAACATAACCATTTTGAGTCTGATGCTTACCGTTCCCTTTCTTTTACAGGTGGCACTAAAGTTTGAGCACAGAAATAGTAAAGGTTGCAATTATGGCCCTCCTTATGAGTGGCAAGTGTACAAGTAAGCACCTGCCTTCATTATCTGAATTCAAATATGAAAATCATGTAATAATAAACTTATTTGAAATCTATCATCTGATCCTCACTCTTTACTGATCTGCTCCTTTTCTATTTGTATTGTAAAGCACCTTAAATGGATGTTACGGAATTCCTTGGGTACATTACAAGGGTCGTCAAGGAGACTTCTATATTCTGGTGAGGTTTGATTATGAGTTCCTCCATATCAAAATTTCTAAACTTGCTTATTGTGTCTGAAAGAAATCAAATATATATTTCAGGTAATGGACATGCTTGGTCCCAGTCTTTGGGATGTTTGGAATTCCCTTGGCCAATCGTAAGAAAGAGCATCTCTGTCTCTCTCCCTCTTCCTCACACCTACACGCAGCCACACACATTTACTGACACCATGATCATGCATGTGTGCATGACATCCTTGTGTCCATGTTATAGGGGTCACTTTTTTTCCTTGTTTAATATGCAAGTACCTGCTACAGGATGTCACCAAATATGGCAGCATGCATTGCTGTGGAGTCTATATCAATTCTTGAAAAGCTTCACATGAAGGGGTAAGCCGTTTATGTTTCCATGGGTTCAGGATTTGACGTTCTTATTTATCAACCTGCCTCAGTAATTTCGATTAGAATGTAAGTACCGCTGCTCATGATTTGTTCGCTTCTCAAACAAGGTTTGTGCATGGAGATGTCAAACCCGAAAACTTTTTACTTGGTCAACCTGGAACCGCAGATGAGAAAAAGCTATATCTTATTGATCTTGGTTTGGGTATGTTGTCTTTCCTTGCTCTTACTATCCTTGAGTGCCAACCACGATTACGTATCATAACAACTTACATTTATTTTTAAATTTATTCATGACATTTTTGCTCTTCTCTATGTGGTTGAAGTTGTACTACATGCTATTTATATATCTGTATTTATTGCTGGCGAATTTAATGTTTTTTGGTTCAGCTTCTAGATGGAAAGATGCTTCCTCTGGTCAGCATGTTGATTATGATCAGAGGCCTGATGTATTCAGGTGTGGATTTTTTTCCTATATGCTCAACAATTAATACTTAAATATTCAAATATTGACGCATCTGTCCGGCAGGGGAACGATAAGGTATGCAAGTGTACATGCACATTTAGGTCGGACTGGAAGTCGGAGGGATGATCTTGAGTCATTAGCATATACATTAATATTTCTTATAAAAGGAAGGTTGCCATGGCAGGGTTATCAGGTTAGTCTACATTGTTGTTTCAGGTTTTTTTTTATTAAGATGCTCTTTTCATTGTATTTCTTACCCCACTTCTTTTTTTGTCATTATCTGATTGTTTGTTAAAATGCACAGGGAGATAACAAGAGCTTTCTTGTTTGTAAGAAAAAGATGGGTACATCTCCAGAGCTGATGTGTTGTTTTTGTCCTGCCCCATTCAAACAATTGCTTGAAGCTGTTACAAATATGAAGTTTGATGAGGAGCCCAATTATTCCAAGCTGATATCTTTCTTTGAAAGTCTTATTGAACCATGCACTCCACTAAGGCCAATTAGAATTGACGGAGCTCTTAAGGCAACTTTGATTTCCTTTTCTTTTCCTGAGCTTGATAGGATGCTTCAACCTGCTGAACTTTTATTATTGTTTTAAACAATCAGGCCGGACAGGTTGGACAAAAACGCGGAAGATTGCTTATAAACTTGGAAGAGGATGAGCAACCAAAAAAGAAAGTACGATTAGGGAGTCCTGCTACACAGTGGATTTCTGTTTACAATGCACGTCGACCTATGAAGCAGAGGTATATTTATTTCTGGCACGGTCATATAACATTTGCTTGTACTCTTACATGCTCACAATTCTTATTTTCTGTGCTCACAGAGCATTGCCTCTGTAAGTTGATTTGAGCTGGTTTTATCATTTGCTATGGGTGTGAAAGAAAGTGCTACTGGTTGTTTGTCTGTCCTTGAATTCCTGTTATGACTAGATTTTTTTATGCTTCAAACTGTCTCTTGTGTTCATGTTTCTCGGGGGGGAGGGATTGGGGCAAGGTGAGGGGAGATTAAAGTTGAAGGTTTAGGTTTGATATGGTTGTTAAATGTGGTGGAAATTTTGATGCAGGATAACTATGGATTTTTTCCAGGTTTTAGGTGTGGTATACTTTATTATTAAAGTCCCTATAGTTACAGAGAATACATGCCCCTTTTATAGGCAGTAAAAGTTGAAAGCTAATTGGGAAAAGAAACGTTCATAATAGTAAACTCCTAACAAATATTCTAGTTCCTAAACAAGCTATAATTTCTATGTAGTAGCATTAATATTTCGACGAAAAATTCTAAACAGACTAAATTTGCAAGGAACACCAGAATATAAAGAATTAAAAAAAAAGAGGTAATTCATAAACTTTTTTCTCTTTTGTCGCAACAAACATTGTCAGATTTGCTGGACAAAGGATAAAGAAGTGAAGGATTCTAGGATATTCCTGTGTTTCCAATGATTGATATTAGAACACTAGTCTTGTATGGCTGAAAAGTAATTTTCTTTTGTGAAGATCTATGATAGTGAGAGGTCACACCATTGATCAATGTGAAAGCCCTATAAAGTATCTCAACTAATAAGACAATTTGAGTAATAAAATATAATCAGATAAGGTAATTGTCATTCTTAACTAAGAAATGTCATTCATTTTCCAAGAAGCATGTAATGGTGATGGAACAAATCCAGATATTTTGGTGACAATAATTGACTTATTTCGATTGAAAAGGCTAAAAGAAGTGTGCTTGAGAAATTAGTATCGTGTGCGGGTTTAAGAAGACTTTTGAGGTAGGCTCTATGCCAAAACCCTCAAGGTTATCCTAGAAACATTTTATTCTGCATTGCTTTCAATTAAGGAGTATGGCATGAAGAATAGCCATCTACAGGACATCCTATTAATATCTTAAAGTATCGTTCTTCATAGGCTGTAGTGTTTGGCAGTCATTGAAATGACCAAAGTGTGAAATATACATGTCCTTTGTGTTTTTGTTTTTAATATTATAATCTTTAAGTTGAAGATAGAATTCTTCTTGCAGTTGAAAATCAGAACTATATTATGAAATTCCAGAGAGTAATTTCATTAGCATTATGGTTTTTCTAATTATCAGTCTTCTTGTTCCTTGAACTTATTACTCCTAATAGTCTCAGTTTTCTTGTTCCAGCATTATCATTTTGTTTTCTTACCTTGGATTTGTAGATACCACTACAATGTAGCTGATACAAGGCTGCGCCAGCATGTAGACAAGGGTAATGAAGATGGATTATATATCAGCTGTGTTGCCTCTTCAACTAATCTCTGGGCCTTAATCATGGATGCTGGAACGGGCTTCACATCTCAGGTTTATGAATTGTCAGCTGTCTTCCTGCACAAGGTATTAATTCAAGAAAATTAATTGCCATCATCTTTTGCCGCACAGTCATGTGTGACTGGAACTACTGATCATCTTTGAAATTGTGTGGATTGTTAACAGGATTGGATTATGGAACAGTGGGAAAAAAATTACTATATCAGTTCAATAGCTGGTGCAAGTAATGGAAGTTCGTTGGTTGTTATGTCCAAAGGTTGGTGACTGTTTCCACAATATAAAGAATTGCATGCTATATATGTTAGTACATGAAGATTGGTAACTCTGTTTTCATAATGTATAAAAATGATTGAGGACTTGGAAGCTACCAAGATCCTTGCACTTGAAGTCTCGTACTGTTTTACATCATGCCAACCGCTAATTCTGCTTGTTTTTGTACTTAATATTAATTTTATTGTAATTAACTATATAGGTATGTTTCTACATGTCAGCACAAAGATACTCTGATAATTTTTGTAAAGAAGAGATGCATCAAGTATGATTGAAAGGCATTATCTGTCTGCATGTGAACATGACTAATGTATTTGTCCTTAGGCACGTTCTATAGTTTTACTTTGCTAGTAGGGAGCCAGCTAGAAGAACTAAATTAATAAATTGGAGTAAAGTGCCATTCTTGGACTTTGAACTCACCTTGATTTTGAATTGCTAACTGTCATGTGCAAAACAGATGATTTCTGTAAGTTTTCAGTTATGTTTCTGACTACAAAGTGGAACTGGGCAAGGCTTGTATTGCGGTATTGCCAGGTCCTAGTATCGTCTGAAATGAGATTTGCTTCTATGGATATTTTCTTTTATCTGGTCATGTAAAGTGATTTAGTTGGGCTTTATAAACCCGAGTGTGGCTTTTTATTATTTGTTGCATATGCTAGTTGAGGTGCACTTTTGCAGCCTGCCTTTGTCAAAAGTGTTGTGTCATGCCATCATGGCATGCATAGAACACAAAAAGGTTTCAAATAGCAACTTACATATTGTTCTTTTGCTTTTTTGAGATGCATCATTTTGCCAAGCTGATTGTTGGAACGAGTCTTCCATGCATATAACATGGGTACCAGCATGTGTATCACAGTATGGTGTATCTAGCTATTAAAATTAGGATTTTGCTACGTAGAATAACATGTAGGTTCATGAATGAAATGGTTATGATTGTCAAATTGACTTGAAATTTGAGTTATATCATGTGCATGGGAGAAGTAAAAATCTTAAAGTAAGCCTGGAAAGGGCACCCCACTGCTTCAGGAGGTGCTGTGAAAATTTTCATTCATGTTTCTTATTGGAATCGAGCCTTTCTCAGTTTCTTGGTGGTTTAAGCGAAATAACTTTTTTACTAAGAGATCCAATGGCTTAACTTTTACGTAAGTAGATTCTGAAGTTTCTGCAATTATGTAGGAACTCCCTACACCCAGCAGTCTTACAAAGTGAGTGAATCTTTTCCTTTCAAGTGGATAAATAAAAAGTGGAAAGAAGGTTTTCATGTCACATCCATGACAACTGCTGGCAGTCGCTGGGGTGTGGTCATGTCCAGGAATGCTGGATATTCTGATCAGGTATGATTTCTTATTGTGGTTCTGATTTTTTTTTATGCACCGGTAATCCTGCACATTTATTTTCCCTTTTACCTTCCGGTTATCAGATTTCTCCTCCTTATTATTGTTTTACTGGGACTAGGTTGTGGAGCTTGACTTTTTGTATCCAAGCGAAGGGATCCATCGGCGATGGGAGAGTGGTTTCAGGATAACATCTATGGCTGCCACTGCTGATCAAGCAGCCTTCATATTGAGCATACCAAAACGAAAAATGGTGGATGAAACTCAGGAAACCCTGCGCACCTCTGCCTTCCCAAGCACCCATGTTAAGGTAGGTTTCTGCATGTTTTCTCTGCCTTAAAGTATCTAGTAAAATTCAGTTTAAATTGTACTGAGTTGTTGCTTGCAAGTCCTGAAGAAAAAGTTTAATCAGACAAGCCGTCTTAGTTCCATATATGCAACTCATTGGTTACCTCACCCAATCTAGCATTTTGGTCTATGCAAAATTTAGCCCACCTGAAGTTGGACTCCCTTTTCTGGAAAATGTTTGGGTGACTAAATAGACTATAATTTGGCGTAATTATGTTTTGTCTATTTTTAGGTGGTGGCTTTGTTCAGCTTCTCATAATGAAAATATTAGTTGTTCAGTTTTCCATGTTTTTCTTCTTGCAGGAAAAATGGTCCAAAAATCTCTACATTGCTTCAATCTGCTACGGGCGCACTGTTTGCTAGATTTTGGTGTACATGCTGGCCTCTTCAAAAGAATCTGATGGTTTCAAATTTTGAAGCTGATGCTATTTTCAATATGATTCTCAGAACGGGGTGGTTAGCTTTTCATCCGCATGTTAAAGAAAAACCAGGCTTCTTCTGGTACAGGATCTTTCTCATATATGACTGTAAAAAAAGAAAAGAAAAAAAAAAAGAGAGAAATAAAAAAAAATGAATTGAGAGTTTGAGGACAGGTTCCCCGACCATGAGCTGAAGTATGAGCCGGTGGGGCAACAGTTGAAAACATTTATATAATGTTATTGGCTATTGCAGCCTTGTTGTGCTTTATTACTGCTATTCTGCCTTGATTTATCATAATTTAAAAAATGTTTGCTATTTTTGCTATTTCATAGATAGAAAGAGCACAAGAGGGTGTGCTTGTACGACAAATTGTTGCCCTTTCCCCCTTATTCTGCTAGAGGGATGAGCTGAAAAGAGAATTTAGGGTTTCCAGGTTACCTAACCAGAGACATACATAGCTGAAATTGTTGAGACAAACCCAAAAGGAAATCCAATCCCCATCATTTCCCAAGAAAACCATGTGCCCTTACCTTCACATTCCTTTGTTGTTGGCTCTGTCAATTTCATCCTTGGCGATTCCTTCTCACATGGTACCTGAATTTGCATTTCACAGAGCCCGCTATTGTTAGCATAAGAACTTTGATCGTTGAATGTATCAGAGGATCATTCGGAATGCGTCCCTTTAGCTTGTTGTCACTCAATTCCAAGACAGTAAGTTGCAAAAGCTTTTCGAACGTTCGTGGTATTTCTCCTGAGAGAGTGCTGTGCGACAAATCTAAACTTTCTAAGCTCTCCAAGTCGCCGAAACTGATTGGTATCCTTCCCGAGAGTTTGTTATAGGAAATGCTCAGCAATTTCAAGCTTTTCAGACCTCCAATACTATCAGGAACATCGCCTGATAATTGATTCTTTGATAGATCTAAGAAAGTATATATCTGCCGAGGTGCTGGAAGGGAATATACCTTTTCCCAGATAACAGCCATAATTTTTCTTGGTTTTGTAATTATTTTGTCAGGGTGAAGTAGAGGTTTGTAAGTAAGAAAGTATAGTAGGTCAAAGGAAAAGATATCTTCATCACTGGGATCATGTATCACTCCAGTGAGTTCTCCCTAAACTAGCAGGGATTTGTCGAGTAAGCTTATTGTTTGAAAGATCAAGTATTTGAAGACTTTCAAGACTCGATAAATTGTTTGGGATAGGCCCTTCAATAACACGAATAGGAGAGATTTGAGAGAAGAATGCTGGGATTTCACCTGTAATTTTATTGTCATGCTGTTAACAACTTAGTCTTAACAAATTATTGTCATGCTGTTAACAACTCAGTCTTATCGAAGAGTTGTTGTGAAGAGAATATGAGATTGAGAGTTAGAAGAAATGAGAGAAGAAAGTGTAAGTCAATCAGTTGGTTATACATATTACTGATTTTATTCATATAGAACATATTTATTATTAATAAAAACTTTATTTTATCTTTAATATTTATTTATATTTGATTAATGAATCTAATATTTAACTAATGAGTCTAGTGTAGAGATAAAACCCATGAGAGAAAAATTCTTTGTAAAGAAAATTATAAAGTAATTATAATTATGATATTCCTATTCCATCAAAGTATTATTCTTAAATGTTTATAGTCAATGTTCTATTAAATTTAGTTATTAATTAGATCTGTGGAGACCAATACATATTATGTTTATTTCTTTATGAAAGGAAGCAAATGCTCTCATGAATCGTTGTATGATGGATACCTGAAACTAATATGTAGATGCTTATTAGATAACATGTACATTGAACTAACACGTAAGAAAATTTCATATGGATAGATCACCTATGTCTATAGAAATACTCTTGAATAATTGTGTAAGTGATCCTTAATCTTGAGATCACTAAGTTATCTTATATAGAGAGTGTTATGTTTTGATTCTGACTACACGTCCAAATCAAGGGTAACAAATGGATAAATATTGAGTATAACATAAACTATATGAATGTATTTGAGTAATAAAAAAGAGGATTCATTACCTTAGGTGAATTAGGAAAAATATTTTATCTGTTCTCAAATAGTATTGATTATTAAATTCTTGGTCAAGATGAAATGAGTTATGAAAAGAGTTTCAAAATATTATTCAAAGAATCAATGACTATAATGTTGAGAACTAAAATGATTTAACAAAGTAGGCATTGTTCATGTTATAATATTTAAATCAGAACATTCATGATGAAGGAATAATAATTACATAGAAAAACTAGTTACTAAAAGGTTAAGTCAAATTACTTATGACTTTCCTAATATTTAGGGGATTATGACAGGTTGCTAAACATTGTACTTAATCTTCAAATATAAATAAATAAATTATTCAATTCATAATAAATTAAATTATTTAATCTTATTTTATTTAGGATTATGATTTATATTTGAGCTAATTTATCAAAGAACTTGATGGGTCACACATATAAAAACTATTGGTAAAAAATTAAAATGAGATGATTAATCAAGTGAGACTTGATTGTAAATAAGTTTTAGAAACTGAAAACTAGAATATAATTAATACATGAGATTACAATTCTAGACTTAGAAATAATCAAGTAAGGACTTGATTGAATAAAATTTTAAAATTAGCCTAAAATAATATATGTGATATATTTAAGAGGCAAATTGATATTTTACTATTTACAGGGTTTTTAGGTTTCCTTATAAATAGAAATCTATACCTCTTATTTTCTAAGAGAAAAAGATAAGAGTGAAAAAAATATTGTATGTAAACACCTAAGAAACACAAGAAAATAGCTAGAACTTTAAGGTATAACAATCCCTATCTCCTATAAGGGTTTATGAGATTTTTCACTAATGATTTGTGCGGATTACCATTAGAGGCCAAACATTTAGACAACTTATGGTTTGCGACAACTCAGCCTTAAAGCAAATATTCAAAACCAAAAAGAATATTTGATCTCCAGGTAATCTTTGTATAAACCCTAAACAACTCTAGATCTATCTAACGAGATCCTTGAGAATCCTGAAAAATCTTAAATTTACCGTTTTCGCTATGTATATGTGTTTCGGGAAACCCAACAAAAATAACTCTACAAAATTTACAGAAATAATACTTTATAAGACTTGAGTTCCATGTACATCGCATGCCTTGTTTATACAATCCTTCTAACTAACTAACTAATCTTTCCAACTAACTAACTACATTTATTCCCACGTGTTTAATGCTTCTATACACTAACTTCCTTCTACTTAACAACTTCTCTCGCCATTCCTTTTCTTTAATTATTTCTTCTTATTTCTTATTGTTCATGTTACTGCTAACTCACACTGTTTATAACAATTCTTCCCCTTTAGAAATTCATGTCCTCAAGAATGGATATCAAAATCTGGAAACTACAATTGAAGTTCTTTAAGGTCCTTCTAAGTCGAGTTTTTAGTAAAACAATTTGACCATTTGATCATTCTAGCTGTTGCAACCTATTTCCTTTTTTTCCATAATCTTTTGTTCTAATATTGCCACATGATTCACCTTCACTTTTCTTGATTTATCTCATTGGAAAAGTTGAGGAAACCACCATATTATTTCCAATCTTCTTTTTAAACAAGGAGACATGAAATACTGAGTGGATATTGACTGCTGATAGTAGGAACAATTTATATGCTACTGTCCCAATCTTTTGAATAATTTTATAGGGACCAAAATAACATGGATTCAATTTCATATTCCTCCTTAGAGCCATAAATTTTTTCATGTAAGACTGTAGCCTTAAGTACACCTAGTCTCCCACTACAAATTCTTTTTTGTCCTCCCTTTATCACTCACTTGCTTTATTATGTTTCTAGCCATATCTAATTATTTCTTCAAATCCTTATTCAACTCTTCTCTTTTCTATAATAATTCCCTCATTGTAGCTATAGTAACAATATTTGGCAATGCCATTTCAGTAGTTGGAGGTGGATAGCCATACATAGCCTGAAAAAGATTCATTTTGATACTGGAGTGGTAATTGGAATTATACCACCACTTTGCTTAAGCCATCCATAAGCACCATTGTTTAGGATTATTCATAGACATACACCTTAAGTACGTTTCTAGGCATTGACTCACCTTTTCTAATTGCCTATTAGATTGTGGATGATAAGCTAAAGTCATGAACAATCTGACTCCTAACAACTTGAATAATTCCTTTTGATACTGGAGCGGTAATTGGAATTATACCACCACTTTGCTCAAGCCATCCATAAGCACCATTGTTTAGGATTATTCATAGACATACACCTTAAGTATGTTTCTAGGCATTGACTCACCTTTTCTAATTGCCCATTAGATTGTGGATGATAAGCTAAAGTCATGAACAATTTGACTCCTAACAACTTGAATAATTCCTTCTAGAACAAACTGGTAAACACATTGTCTCTATCAGTCGCAATGATTATTGGCAATCCATGAAACTTATAAAAATGGCTTAAGAATGTCTCAGCTTCCATCTTTGTAGTAAAAGGATGTGATAAGGAAATGAAGTGACTATATTTGATAAATCTATCCACAATCACCATTATGGTGTCTTTACCTTTATATTTTAGAAGTTCTTCCACAAAACCCATAATAATGTCTCTCCGAACTCCACTAGGTATTGTTAATGGCTGTAAGAGTCTATGATAAGCCACCTTCTTTGCTTTTTCTTGCTTATAAACATCATACTCCTCCACCAATTGTTTCACCATTTTCTTCATCAAGGGCTAATAAAACACAACTTTAAGCTGTTTATAAGGATTTTGAGTTCCAATATGAACTCTAATACAAGAATCACATCCTATTTTAACTATTTTTTTCTCTTACATCACATTATCTTCCAATCACAACTCTTTTTTTATACTCAGTATTCCGTCTACAAAGCTATATTCAGGCCAAATTTCAGCTCCTTTTAATTTCCCATAGATGATCTCCTGTAGTTGATAATTATTTTTTGTAGGTTTCCATGATTTTCTTATCCATGTTGGTACTATTATTGAAATGGAATTATAGTTACCCAGGTCTTCTATAACATCTTCATTAACAGTTTCCAATCCTTTACCAATCATCACTTTACTTGATAAAGCATCAACAACCTTTTTTTTTCCTTTCCTTTTCGATAAAAAATCTGATACCTTAGCCTCAACAATTTTGTCAAACCTTTTCTTTATATGGAAGAATGAGTTTTTTGATCTAGTAAGTATTTCAAACTTTCATGATCAGTTTTGATAACAAACTGATCAAGTTCAAAATAATATCTCCACCTGTCCATTACCATTAAAATTGCTAGATATTCCTTCTAATATATAGACAAATCCCAAATGCCTAGAAGATAAAGCTTCATTAAAAAAAGACAATGGTCTCCCTTTTTAACTAAGCATTGTTTCTACTCCTGTAGCATAAACATCAGTTCCTAGTATAAAAATCTTATAAAATCAGGCAATGCCAAGACTGGTGCATCATACAAGGATGTTTTAAGTCTTTCAAAAGCCATCTGTGAGTTCTAATTCCGTTTGAAATTGTTTTTCTTGAGTAATTTAGTTAAAGGCCTACTTATAATTCCAAATCCTCTTATGAATTTTCTATAATAGCCTACCAACCTTAGAAACCCCCTAAGCTCATTGGTTGTTTTAGGAATAGACTAATCTTTCACTACTTATGCCTTTAGGATTTGTATCAACCATTTTAGTTGAAATTCATATAATATACATTTAGATTATCTAGCAAACAAATGATGATCCTTTAATGTTTCCAATACTGTTCTGAGGTGAATGACATGCATTTCAAAGGTGGGACTGTATGCTAGGATATCATCAAAGAAAACCAACATGAAATTTCTCAGAAAAGGCTCTAACATATTGTTCATTAATGCTTGAAATGTTGCAGGTGCATTTGTTAGTCCAAAGGGCATCACCTTGAACTCATAATGTCTATGGTATGTTCTAAAGGCAGTCTTCTCACTTTCAACAGTGTGTATCCTTAATTGATGATAACCTGACCTCAAGTCCAATTTTGAGAAATATTATGATCCATGCAACTCATCCATCAAGTCATCTATTAATAAAATTGGAAACATATTCTTTCTTGTTAACTAATTCAATTATCTGTAATCCACACAGAACCTCTAATTGTCGTCATTTTTTTTTAACTTACAATATTGGAGAAGTAAATGGGATACTGTTGGGTTGAATTACCTCATTAAAAAACATTTCATTCATTAATCTTTCAATTTCCTTATGTATAAAAAAACTTCTATAAGGCCTTATATTCACTGGCTTGGCAATTGGAATCAAAGGAATTTTATGATCCAATGTCCTTACTGGAGGCAACTGTTTTGGTTCATTAAGTACTAATTCAAATTCCTTCAATAAAGCCTTAATCACAAGATTCACTTCCTTCTACATAGATTCTACTTTAGCTTCAATTGAGAAAAGTTGTCGCATAAAACCATACATCACCTCTTTTAAACTTTTCTAAACTTTTAATTATATGATTAACTACAAGCTAGCCTCTTCAATAGTTCCTGTAAGCTTAATCATCCTTCCATCTTTTTTAAAAGATAATTTATCCTGATGATATTGAACAAAATTGACAAATAAAGTCTTAGCTAATTCACTCCAAAAACCATGTCACTCCTCTTTAACTTTAAGACTCTCAAATCTACTTGAAATTCATGCCTTTACATTAACCATTGAAGTTTTGGACATAATATACTATACTTATGACTCTCATATTGGCAACAATTACTACCAATATAATATTTTTCTCAATTGTAGTTATAATCTCCTTATCAACATGTTCATCTATGAAGCTGCGATCCTACCACTATTAATAAGAATTATAAGGTTTTTGTTTTGACAATTTCCTTTAATTCTTATTATATTATGAGTATAACTAACAACTAGTGAATTTAAAGACAAACCATACTCATCCACTTGAACTTCATTAGCTACAATTTCATTATTATCTTATTCATCTACTTCTAAAAATTCATCACCTTTTTCATCTACACCATTCATCATATTCAAGTTCTTCTTATTACATTAGTAGCCTGGAACAAATTTCTCCAGATATTTATAACATTGGCCTAACTTTCTCCTTTGTTCATATAAAGTATCATAAATTCAATTACCTTCTACTGTAATATCATTTCTTGTATTGTAAAGAGTGTTCAAAAACGATTTACCTAGTGGCTTTCCATTATTGAAAGAAAGAGATATTCTAGGTATCATCCTGTTCCTTCTTGCCATATCTTGGCTAGATTCCTTTTACAACATTGCTTGATCAAATGCTTGTATCAAGGCCGCAGGCGTCAAAATTTTCAATGTCAGTTTAGTATCATCTTTAAGGCCATTGATGAAGCTAGAAATGTAGTATGATTCTGGCAGTGAAAGGTTCAAGGTACTCATTAAGAAATTAAACTCCTTAAACCTTTTCACATACTAGTTTACCCCTTTATCATGCACCAGCTTGTTAAACCCCTTCACTACATCCTCTTTGTTGCCAAATATTGTATAAATAGATCAAACAAACTCCTTCCAATTAGTTATGTCATAATCTCCTTTCAAGCACCCTTCAAACCATACTTTTGCTTTATCCTCCAAATAAAGTGAAACTATTTCCACCCATTGGTGAACTAGAGTGGAATGCAACTTGAAAAACTTTCTACATTTCCTAATCCATCCCCGTATATTATCTTTATGAAATGTAGATAGCTTTATTTTTGGTAAAATTATATTTTATACACCCATATAGAACTTATTGATGCCTATAATTTCATCTTGAATGTGATTCTATTGTAGACAAATCATACTTTTGGTGTTACTTTGATTCCTGCCATCTTTTTCAGCTTTTTTTTTCCAACCATGAATGTATGAATGGTAATCATCAAGGTTTTTATTTGTGTATTCAGTTGTTTGTTCCACTTAGCTCGCTCTTGCCACTATCTCTTGTTGTCAATTATGTAATCTTAGAATTTTTGATAAAAAAACTTATATTCTTTCATCTAATTGCCTACCATGCTTCTCCAAAGCTCTAACTTTGTTGTTTTCCACCATTTTTAGGTCTTCTTTCCTTCTGTGATTACATTGGATTCAAGGCTCTGATACCAATTTGTTAAGAACTTGGTCTTAACAAAGAGGTGCAAAGAGAATAAAAGATTGAGAGTTAGAAGAAATGAGAGAAGAAAGAACTCTGTAAAATTATAAAAATAATACTTCATATGACTTGAGTTCCATGCACATCACATGTCTTATTTATACAATCCTTCTTACTAACTAACCGATCTTTCCAACTGACTAACTACCCTTATTCCCATGTGTTTAATGCTTCTTTATATTAACTAACTTCTACTTAATAGTTTCTCTCACCATTCCTCTTATTCTATTATTTCTTCTTATTCACGTTACTACTAATGCACACTATTTATAACACATGCAAATTAAGGTAATCAAGTGATGCGATCCAAAAAATATTAAAAGATCTGTTAGAGGTTCCAGTTGGTCCAATGACAAAACTTAAGGTTAAGAGGTTCAAAAAGGCTTTCTATAGACTTTTTCAAGACATTTGGGCTAAGACAGACTTAAAAAAGATATTAAATAATGAAGTACAACCTTGATTAATTTAATTCATATTCAAAAAGAGCTTGTAGGTGGGCATTCAAATATTACAAAAAGATTGGAATAAGAAGATTTAAATTTGTTGACTTTTTGCTACTGTTTTGGTCATACTTGGAGTTATAAAAGGAATTTTAATGTCATTTTAGTTACATTGGAAAATAGACATCCATAGCTTTCCAAAGATATATGTCACGCCTTCTAATTCATTAAAACAAAAGAGAACCATACATTTAAAGTTAAACTTCAATTTTACCAACAGATTACGAAAATGACTTTGGTTTTATTTAAATTAGTTGGACTATTATTTTATTTATCTTTTATCTATTATTAGGCCTTTTAGAGATATTGAAACCTTTATTTAAATTTGAGTTCATTGGATTATTATTATTATTATTACTATTAGGTTTATCCATGTTCATTAGGGATATCTTATTAGATTTAAATTCTTTCTAGTATAATTACTCTTTTATAGACTTTTTGGAAAAAAAACTATTTTTAATAAAACTGGTATTTTTGCTATCTTTTATGTGATTCCCATATTAAGTTCTTGATTGAACTTGTAAACTCTTTGAAGGATTGATAAACTTCGTTGTTATTTTATACTATTTATTTACGTTTCTTATAGGGGTGGGGTGATCATTATCATTCAAGTCTAAGTGAGTAAGATTGCTTTGTTTGGGAAGCCAAACGAGAATTTTCCCAGAAACATTGTAAGATCTCAAAGAAAAATACCAGAAACAATTGCACAACTGTTGTAATGGAGTACCTTGGACTTGAGCAACAACAAGCTCACTGGTCACATTCCAAGTGGTCCTCAAATGGATAGGCTGGATAATCAAAGTTTTTATGCTAGTAACAGTAGATTGTGCGGGACACAGATTTAAATCTATGTTTGTTTCTAGGTATTCCCACCTCCCACCACAGCAGTGAAGACATCTTGATGTCAGGCCACTTACTTAGTGTTGGTAATAAATATTTGAATGAATGAAGGAGAGTGTTTTTCCTTTCTTTCTGAGCTAATGTTCAATGAATGTTTTCTCTTAAATTGTCCATGTAGTACTTGTAACAAGTAGTTCCAATAGACATTGGCTCTTAAGGTTTTTAGTATAATGAACTTTTTTCTTGTAACCAAGAGAAGGGAGGTGCTAATGTTAAATGCAAGATTACCATGTTTGATCTTTAACATGGTCCATGTCTTTATTACTCTTTTTAGTACTTTCATAGACTACATTGTGCCAGTTTGCCATTCAATCTTGTGTTACATGCTTTTGTTATGTCTCTATTTAATTCCAAACCAACTGTGTTATTTAAATTATACAATTTGTTACGAAACAACTGCAGCAAATTTCATTCATAAAAGTAGAATTATATCAGTCCAAAATTTGTTCCCAGCAATGCCAGCTGCAAGAATAAGAAGCATTCTCGCTTCTCTATTTGTTTCTATCAGATCAGTTGCGAGCTTGTTGTAGTAAGTCCCTGCTTTCTTGAACCATGCACTGCACTGGCTAAGTTCCTGAGTTCTTGAACCGCTTAAGTAGGCCTTTGAGCCCTCCAAGTCTTTTTCTTTTCTCTGTTTCGTTATTATAGGCCATAATAGTTTTTGTAGTGTTTTGATGTTGTAAATTAACTCTTTGGTTATTAATGATTCTATAAGTTAAAACTTTTACTAGTGAAGGATCAATTACTAGTCTCATTTCAAAGTTTCGATGAAGCTGATATATATAGAAATCTAGCGGATTTATTTTTTCCTTGTAAACTACTAACAAAAGCCTCGGTAAAGTCTGCTGATGAAATAATCAACATCATTATATCAAGGGTTTTGGTACAAATACCTCTCCTTGTAAGAGTTGCCTTTTTTATATATTGAAACTATAGCTCCTTATAAGGCTGAAAATCAGCAATTAATAGTACCATACAAGGTAAAGGTAAGAGTAAAGGCTATCAATTATTGACTAAATAAAGTAACACATATCAAGCCATCAATTCTGCTAAAATCCCCCTTTAAATTAATGTTAGGCTATCTAGAAACATCAATTTGTCAATCAAGAACTAATGGCGAGGATGAGAGAGAGACTTGGTGGAAACATCATCGGTTTGGTGTTTAGTAAAAATATATGGAAGAGTAATCTCCAGACAAGCTAAAGCTTCACAAATGGAATGACAATCCACTTTAATATGTTTGGTGTGCTCATGAAAAACAAGATTGATAATAATCTGAACAACACTAGTATTATCAACATGAAAAGGGAGTAGGAGTAAGTTGCAGAACACTAAGTCCTCTTAACAACCCATGGAGCCATACAATTTCAAAACAAATAGACAACATAGCCTGACATTCAAACTCGGTGGATGACTTCGATACACGAGCCTGCTTCTTACTCTTTCAAGAAATGAGGGTATCACCAAGAAACATACACCAAACCGTAATATAATGATAAGTATCCACACAACCAACCCAGTTGACATCACTAAAGCCCACCAAATGTAAAGACTTCCAACAAGGGAAGAATAAGCTGAGACCAGATGTCCTTTTGAGATATCAAAAAAGATGATGGGCAACAACCAAATGTGTTTGACACGGAGCTTGTAGAAACTGACACATCTGCTAAATAAAAAATGATATATTAGGTTGAATAGTGGTTAAATAATTTAAATTGCCCAACAATTATCGATACATTAAAGGACCAGATGAGGAATCACTATCCGCATTAAAAAACTTCAAATTTACCTCTATAGGAGTAAAAACCAAATTATTGTCTTGAAGGCCAGCTAAAGAAAAACATTCATGGGTATACTTATGTTGATGTAAGAGTGTGCCATTCAAATAATGTTGAACCTGAAGTCTAAGAAAATACTGCATGGGACCAAGATCTTTCATATGAAAGGAAGATTTGAGGCCCTATTGGAGTTGGTCAATTAACTAGATTATATCCAGTAATCACAACATCATCGACACACACAAGAAATATAATGGTCCCAAGGGTAGTTTGGTGAAAAAATAAAAAGAAGTCATATTGATTTTGAGTAAATGTAAAACCCAACAGAGTAGTATGAAACTTCTCAAACCATACCTGTGGTGCCTACTTCAAACCATATAGAGACCATTTCAAATGATAAACCTCAATAAAAGTAGAAGAAAAAAAAACCAGGAGGAGGAGACATAAAGATTTCTTCTTTCAGGTCACCATGCAAAAATGCATCTTACAAAGCGACCATCCTTTGGAAATAATAATGGCCGTAACAGTGTAGACAATAGTCATTTTAGTCACGAAGGTGAATCTTTTCTCATAATCAATCCCATACTCCTGCCAATTCCCAAGTGCCACCAAATGAGCTTTATGTCATTTGAATGAGCTATCAACATATAGCTTGATGGTGTATGTCTACTTACACCCAATAAGCTTAACTTTAACAATACAAGGGACAATGTCCCAAGTATAACTGTCTTGGAACACTTGAAGTTCATCCTGCATAGCTTGGCGCCAACACTCTTGAGTAGAAGCCTGAGAATAAAACTTAGGCACATAAGTATTATCAAGAGTAGCTTAAAGAGTGGAAGGAGAAAAACCATGCCAATCTAGGGGGTATAAAACCTTAGTAGACCGGCGAGGTGTATGCAAGACAAGATCAAGTAGTGGTTTAAAAGAAAGAAGAGGCAGTGTGCAACGCCGCTAATACACAATACCTGGCTTAAAACGAGGAGTACTAGACACATCATCAAAATGAGGAAGTGAAATAGAAGAAGACAAAAAAGTAGGACAACTGAAATAAATATTTCTTAAAAAAATTCACATTTTGAGAAATACAAAGCTTGTTAGAATCTGCATCATATCATATAAACCCTTTATAAGAGTTACTATAATCAAGAAAAGCATACAAAATAGATTAAGTAGCAAGCTTGTGACGTTCAATGAGAAGTAAATGAACAAAATAAATGCAATAAAAAACATGTAGAGAATTATAATCAGGAGGAACATAAAATAAAGCATATCATATAAACCCTTTTATGAGAGTTACTATAGCCAAGAAAAGCATGTAAAACAGATTAAGTAGCAAGCTTGTGACGTTTAATGAGAAGTAAATGAACAAAACAAATGCAATAAAAAACATGTAGAGAATTATAATAAGGAAGAACACAAAACAAACAAGAATATGAAGAATCAAGATTCAAAGCAGTAGAAGCAAACAATTAATGAACTATATAATTGTAGATAAGACTTCTACCTAAAATCTAGAAGGAACAAAAGATTCAAGTATCAATATATGAAAAAAATCTAAAAAATGATGATTTTTATGCTTGACAACACCATTCTTTTGATAAGTGTAAAGATATGAACACATAGAGAATACTCTTTTATTGAAGAAAATATTGAAAAACATGGGATATGTTTTCTCCCCTAAAATTTGAGCGTAAGATCTTAATACATAGAAAATTGGGTTTTTACATGGGCAATAAAAGTATGGAAGGTTGAGAACATGTCAACTTTAGAACAACAAAATAGACCTATATAAAACAACAGTAAACATCAATAAATATCGTAAAATATATGTATACAACTTGAGAAAGAACATGACTCATACCAAAACATCAGAATGAATAATTTCAAAACACATAGAAGCACGACTACCCTGCAAAGAAAAAGGTAAATATTTGCTCTTGCCAAGTTTACAAGGAGCACAATCAAATGACAATGAAGAAAATTCATTGGTATTATTCAAATAACCATATTTCATAAGATGTGTAAGAATTACAGAGTTGGGATGACCTAATTTCTTATGCCAAAATTGGCTATTATTATTAGTAATTGCAAAAAAAAAAAATATATATATATAAATTGAACGGGGAAAGGAAAAAGATCGACGAGAAAAAAGATGTTTCCCTTTAGGCCCCCTTACTATCTCTTATCATGACATTTGATCTTGCACACAACAACCAGAACAATCAAAATGAAGAGAACAATTTTCTTCTACTAATTGCCTAAACCAAAACAAGTTTGGCAGATAAATCAACAGATACAAAGATATTAGAAAAGGAAGACCCCAAATTGCTAATTGATGTAATAGAAAGAGTACTATCATCGATGATTTGAATATGTTGCTTACCATCATACTTATGAACATCATGTAAAGTAGCTAGACAACCAGTCATGTGATTGGAATCAATATAATCAATTTGTGAACACCTGGTTGAAATTTTCTAGGAATAGAAATTTAATAAAAATAAATTAGAGAAATTAATGAAGATAGAAATATTTTTTTTGATGAGAAAATAAATAAATAAAATTAAATTGGAGAAGGGTACAATTGAATAATATTAAATAAAAGGTTATGGGATTAAATCAATTAAGGTGATGAAAGAGTGGGGTCTAAAAAGAGAATGGAAAGAACTTTGGGCCATTATGTAAATAAAAAAATTTTATGAAATAAATACATGAATGGCTTCTCTGGGAAGCCATTCATGGCCGGATCTTGAGAGGGTGAGAAGAGAAACAAATTGGGGAGATTTCTTGCATTTTCCAATGGCTTTAAGTGGTTAAGCTGGATAGAAATATGTCAAATGAATTTGAAATGAGAAAATGAAATATTAATAGTGAGAAAAGAATATTAAAGAGACATACTTATCTAACATGGAATGAAGTCTTATTTTTATAAGACAATGGAAGGGGAAAGAATTATATTAGTTAAGAAAAGAAATAATGATTAAGGGTTTTTAAGTGGAGAATATATTGATGAGATAATTCAATTAAGAAAAAAAATAAATAAATGAAGAACAAAGAATTTACTAGAAAGAGAGATTTCATGAATCTAAAATAACAAATTTGATTTAATGTCTAAGGAGAAGTTGCTAAAGGGTCACAAATTGTGAGAATTGTAGTGCGCCAGACAGCTGCAGGTAAGTGAAAATATTCACCACAAAAATTAAAAATTCAAATTTTTAGGGTGTTGGTATTGAGGTTATTATAATGTTTACTTTTGATTGTTAGTTGTAATTATTATGTAAAAAAATTGTACAATTTAATAAATAAAATGATATGTAATTGAAAAAGAATATTGGATTGTTTGGGATCCTAAAATGCGAACGTTGGATTTAACGAATACCCAAGTCAAGATACTGGAATTTTATGTAGTATTCGAGAGAGAACACCAGATTGGATTGTCATATAAAATGAGGAATGCCAGATTTAAAAGTATCTTAAGGAGATACTAATATTTTTATGGTATTTAAAAAAGACTACCAGATTGGATTGACTTTCAAAATGAAAAATACCAGATTGAAAAAGTATCATAAAGAGGATACTAATATTTTTATGGTATTCAGAAAAGAATACCAAATTGGACTGGCTTTCAAAAATAGAGAATGCCAGATTGAAGAAGTATCATAGAGAGGATACTCATGTTTTTATGGTATTCAGAAAATAAGACCGAATTGAATTGCCTTTCAAAATAAAGAATGCCAAATTTAAGAGTATCGAGGTGAAGATACTAGAATACATGTGGTATTCATAAATATGAATAAAATTGATTGATTTCCAAATAGGAAGTGGTGAATGAATGAGAATCTATGAATGAAAATTATAAATTATTAATAGTGAAGGAAACACCAAACTGTAGAATTTTAATCAGAAAATTCCATTTGATAAATACCTATTTGTTTTATTATGTTAAGAAATAGAATATTTGGAAAGAGGTTTTAACTATTCAAAAATGAGATAGAATTATTGGACTAAAAATGGATCATTGAATAGATTATCAATTAATTTGGTTTAGAATTGCAAGTTTGATTATTTCTTCTAAAATATAAAGATCATTGATAATATTAAGAATAAATAAATTATTGTGTTGATTATTATATGCTTGGTAAATTTCAGGTTTATCTCAGTCCTGCTAGGATTAATATTTTGTTGCACTCAAATCTCTTTTGCATGTATTTTGTTGTAAATAGTTTTGTTTAGTAATGTTGTAATGAAAATAATTATGTAATTATTCTTGTTTAGTAATGTTTAATTGTGATCTTTGATGTGTGATTGAATTGTTTTCATCAGTTAGGATGTTTTAGATACAAAAGAGACTCTATCAAAATTCCAGTAGAATCTGATACATGTAAAAAGATGAAAAAAATATTATGTTTTTTTTTTATATATATATATCTATGGGATTGAGTTAATGTTCTAAAAATGTGGATCATTATTTAGGGTTGTTACACAATTTACTAAGGAGACTTAAGAAGATGTTTCTTACTTTAGAGACCAAAAGTAGAAAAGGCGGGAATAATCATATGTTGAACATGCTCAAGAGTAATGTTGACAGAAAAGCTTGGAACAACATGTTGTGCAGAAGATGTAGGCACAAAAGTGGACTGAACACCAACATGAAGAGAAGAAACAGATCAATTCTAAGTGCAAATACGATAATCCTTAATATTATGACCTTCATTCTTGCAATAATTGCATAATTTCTTATTGCAATATTTTGCAATATGCTCAATTTCCTTGCAACTATAACATTGTGGTGGAGATCTAGATCGTCTTCTTCCTTGAGTAGCGTAGAACATATTAATCATCTCAGAATCACTAGTATCTTGAGCTATGCTATGAGGTGAGACATTGTTCTTCATGCAAGAGTTCACACAAGCAAACCTCCAAAGATGGAACATGTTGGCAATTGATTAGCCCAGTTTGTGCACTTTTAAATTCAGGCCGGAGTTTCATTAAGAAGTGATCTCGATGGCTCTCAAAGTTAACCACTTATATTGCTTTAATTGTTAAAGCTTATTTAGGAACATGTGAATGCACTAATCCATAATAATCATTCCATAAATTATTAAAGTCAAAATAAAATAGTTCAATTGAGAAATTTCTCTGGCGATAGTAATTTTCGTTCAGAAATATCTTGATAATAAATTCTTCAAAGGTAATCCCATATCATCTTATCAGTGATGAACCCACAAAAAATTGTTGATCATGTGAGGTTCAACAAAGAAAAGGACCCAAAAAATAATTTTAGCATCCTTACCCTCCCATGAACTAAAGTTCCTTAGGATCAGTAGAAGCCATAGAAGACCTATCTAAATAACCCTATAACTCCTTTCCTTTCACAGACATCCAGAACTAAAATTTCCAATTGGCATAATTCTTCCCTTACATAAATGTCTTGCCAGTAAGATGTACAATAGAATTCTCTCCTGACATAATAATCATAAAAAAAAACAATTGACAGAATATAAAGAATCACCACACCACTTAGAAACTCTAAACCTCTAAACCAGAGAATCATTTCTGCCAATACCTAGAAAAATACCGAAGACCTACTTTCTAATGTTACTCACAAAAAATTACCAAAAAAATAAATAAATCAAGAAACCAAAAGGATTAAGACAAGCTAAAAAAAAAAAAACAATATGAAGAGAATTTAGAGCTCTCATGCCATGTCAATAAAGGTTATGGTTAAAATATCTTTGCTCATGAGAATTGCCTTCTTTATATATTGAAAATGTAGCTACTTACAAGGCTAAAAACTAGCCATTAATAGTACTATACAAGGTTAAAATAAAGTATAAAGGTCCTGCAAACACATTATCATCTAAAAGATAGACATTTATTTTATTTTATATACTACTATCAAACACAATATTTCATTTTCGTTTTCTGTTTCATCTCATTTCCTTTTCCAATTATCTCCACCCTTTTATTTCAATGCCTAAGCTACACATTTCCTAAATTTCTGAAGTCCTGTTAGGCTACTGCTTCAAACATTCAGAAGAACTTATCACGTGTGTGTGTGTGTGTGTGAGAGAGAGAGAGAGAGAGAGAGAGAGAGAGAGGATTTTTTGTCTGGTACCATGATTTGGTTATTGCTGCCTTTTCTACTTCTCCATGACTATCTCTATCCACTGAAAGAAAGAATAAGATATTGGGTAGCCGAAGGCAAAGCAAGAAGAAAGAACTTATGGAGTTTTGAGTGTGAAATCTTTGTTTTATGCTTTGTCATGTTTCCTTTTTTTCTTACTCTCATTCCTCTTTTGACTTTAGTGAAAAAAAATAAAAGCATATAAGAAGTAGAGGTTGGCATAATATTTAATTGTACGTCTTAATAGGGTGAAAGAATGGAGAATTATGGAGGTAAAAGTGAACATGAGAAGATCGGAGTTTGGGAAGGAAATTAATTGAAGATCGGAGTTTCAATTTGGTTTAGGAAGAAAGGAAATAGGATTGATGATGATCTTTGGAATATTAATATTAAACGGAAGTGTTATAACAATCAAGGGCGATTATTTGATAGTAGACTACAAGTATGTGTTTATCTTCTTGTTATTTTATTGAATTTTTCCAATATATTTTGATCACAAATTTGTAAATGTGCAATCTTGTTATGAAATCTGCATATATA
>Ga0325405_1001095_pt1 | contig 27261 bp, 11 predicted proteins | sample PopdelMetagenome_21_FD_205663 | JGI IMG/M metagenome (GOLD analysis project Ga0325405, IMG submission 205663) | Populus deltoides microbial communities from Bellville, Georgia, United States - Xylem-Control-R2 | ecosystem: Host-associated > Plants > Phyllosphere > Stem > Wood/Secondary xylem...
ATGTATAGATTTTCTCTATCCACTTATTTATACATGGAAAATATCCTCTTCTCAGCGTGTACATGTCTTGTAGCACTAATGTCAACCCATCATTGCTCATGATTGTTGATAAGGTTGACCTTTAATTAACCATTAAACTTTCAATTCCTTTTAATTTCACCCTTGATTTCAATTAATTGAGTCCCTAGAGTTCAATGTCTTTTTCAAAATGATAATTGATTGTGAGTTTCTTTAATTTAGCCTTTAATTGACCCTAAAATTCAATTTTTCTTGCAATTTCACCCATGATTTGAACTAATTGACTTTATAAAAATTAAGTTTGGTCCTTCAAAATTTCAATTTTCTAAATTAAGCTAAAATTGGGCTCCAAAACTTAATTTTTCACCAATTAAGTCTTTAATAAAATTAATTTGACTTTATTTAAAGTATAATTAAGTCCTTATACCTAATTAAATCCTTTAATTGGATCCAAATTAATTCTTAAACATAATTAAACTTTAATTTGGTCCATGATTAAATCAAATTGGCCTATTATAATTCTAATCATACAATTGGGCTTAATTTTTATGCATATTCATCCAATAATAATTTGATTTGACCTTGAATCTATATTATCTCTCTAGTTTTGGATACAATAACCCAAAATATGTTATGACAACAACAACAATAAATATTTTTTTTGCGTATTACATAAGGTCAAGTCTCTCAAAAATACAAAATTCTTTTTTTTTTTTCAAAAAATACAAATTCAAAGTGTGTGTGTATTAACATTCATGTTGGATTTAATAACCAGTTTATTAAATTTATGAGAACTTGATTAATATTTCAATAACCCCTGAAATTTTAATTCATGAAATTAATGGTCAACATTCTTGTATAAATGTTGGACCTACAAGTAGAGTGATATTTAAATATCAAGAGTTGATCATAAAATTCTTAAAATTATTTTAAATATTCACCAATTTTAATTGAGAGTATTTGTTTATCGCAATACACGAATTGCGGAAAGTCTTTCTATAAGAATTTATTTGGGCATACGAGCTCATAATAAATTTAAAATGTCATCCTAAACCATAAACAGACTACCGGTTAGAAAACCATCAAAACCTTTAAATTATATTCAGATTACTCAATATAATTTATCTAAGATAGAATATATTATAGGTATTAATACTTTTTTTAAATATAATTAGTTCTTTATTTTTAAAATTTTTGATAAAACTAGTATACCGATACCTAGATTTCTTAATAACTAGATAATCTAGTCACTCGTAACAATTCTAATACCCAAGGCAATGGCCATGCTAATTTATAGAACGTTCATGTTTTTAAAATACAAAATGCATTATTAATTTTTAAAAGGAAAATCAGACGTAAAAAGAAAAAGAAAAAGAAAAGTTAGGAGAAGTGGGATAAAAAAGAAAAGACAAAAGAGAAAGGAAAGTAAAGGATCTAAACAGTGGACACAAACACGCGGCGAAGCGAACACCCACAGCCCGGACACCACTGTGAATGACTCTTGCCGACAAACTTACACACAGCTCACACAGTCTCTCTCTCTTACGTGTAGTTACTGTCCGAAAGGCAGAAATATATACCATCTTTGTCTTCTTTCTTGTTTCGGTTGAGAGTGCTGTAGTATAACATTTCTTCTAGGAGCTATAATTAATAAATCTCAGTTTGCTTTGAGATTGAACTGATTTTAAATTTAAGATGCATTGCGTTTTTCTCTTCACTACTACTCCACTCTCATCTCCCTTCCTCCTCGCCACTCCTCTTTAATTAATTAAACTCCTTCCAACCCTGTCCTTAATTACTTAATAGCAGCTATCGCTGCTGCCCCCCTCCCCAACAAAAACCAAGCAAATTAGAGAGTGAATTAAGGCGTTGGTTTGTCTTCCAGTTTAATTTGGAATTGGCCATCAATCTTTCTTTCCCTTTTCTTCTGCTCTTAATCTGTTTCGGTTTTCATATTAATTTAGTTCTCTGGCTAGCTTGGATTTTGATAATCTCTCTCTCTCTCTCTCTCTATATATATATATATATATGTGCGTGCAAGAAATGGAAACATAAATTTGGGGTTGCTTCCTTCTTTTGCCCGAGTATAATTATATATATATATATAAAAATCAGCGAAGAAATCGCCAAAATAGTAAGCTTGATGGGCCTCTCTCACCAGTCAATCAGTTTCTCTATCTCTTCGCTTAAATGAATTGGTCGATTGAGTTGCCCGCAGCCCGCTTCTCTCTCTGCCTAGCTAGCTAAGAAAATTGAATTCAGTGAAAAACAGGATACCGCTTACTCCTACCACTAGCTAAGTAGTATCATCGTCATCGTCATCGTCATGATGGACCTGAGTGGTAAAAAAAGCGCATCGCGGTCTGTGTTGGTGCCTTCGACAACTCATCAGCGGCAGCACTCCAATCTGGAACGCTTTCTTCAATGTGTAACTCCAACCGCTCCTCCTAAATTCCTTCCCGAGGTAATCTGCCCTTTAATTCCATTCTTCCTTTTCTTTTTCTTTCTTGTTTAATTGAATCATTTCTTTCCTTATTTTTTTTTCTTTATAAACTAGTAGAAATTAACACAAGGGTTGGTAGGGTTATTCGAATGCAAATTCATAATCTAATGGTAAGTTACCATTAGGCCTAAATCTTCGTTTTTTGAATTTGTTAAATACACATGAAAACACACACGCACGCACAAACACACTTTATTTCTTTATAATTATTCCTTCTTTTTTTTTCACACTTTTTGGCTTTTTGTCTTTTGCTTGTGTCTTCATGAAGAAAAAAAAAAACAAAGTACAAGAAAAGCAATGCTGCTGTTAAATTTGATCTCAGTCGTCGCTTTGGGGGAAAAACCGATTACCTTTTCTTTTTATTCTTTTCTTTTCTTTCTTTTCTTCTTTCTTTCGGGGAAAAACCTGGCAAAGTATTGACCTAAATAAGGGTTGGCACTTAAATCAACTTGAAAATATAAAAAATTTATATTTAAAATTTTAATATTTTACATGAATTTTATTAGAAACAATATAAGATTATAAATTTATTTAAAACAATATGAAGTATAATATTTCATATTAAAAAATTTAAAAACAATGTATATAAATATAAATTATTAAAAAATATTAAAAAATTAAAAAACAATTCATATAAATATAAATTATTAAAAAATATAAAATGTAGTATAATTATTAAAAAGTAATATAATTATTTTATATTAAAAAGTGAAGTGTAATATAATTATTTAATATTAAAAAGTTAAGAAATAATTTTTGTGAATATAGATATTATAAAAAAAAATATTAAATATAATATACTTATCTTATATGTTATATATAATTATTACAAACCAAAAAAAATTATAAAACAATTAATGCAGGAGTAGATTATAAAAAAAATATGAAATTAAGTATTCATAAATTATTTTTATATTTTTTAAATTTATTAAAAAATAAAAAAAAATTCATCTAAATTACACCGGTTACCCGTATTTTTAGTTGACCCGGTGAATTGCACAAGATCAGAATTTTATGATTTGTAACCCGGTCAATTTTCCAGGCAAACCTATTAATTTACTCCTATTATTTTACTTACTGTCTCTGACTCTGTGGTGTTGTGGGCCTAACTAGATTGATATTATTTGTCGGGTTGTACTGGACATAGCCCATTTTCATAAGGGTCTTATCCAGTTCTATACCGTACCTGACGGATGCCGCGAATATCCTGTTTCTCTATATTTTATAAAGATTTTTATATCACGATGAACTGTCCCTTTCTTTAATTTTCTTTTCTTTACACACAGCCACGTGAATGATTTGCCATGTGTTTCCCGTTGCTGAAACTTGGTACTCCACCACAGACCAAACAGATAAATGTAGTATTTATTACTTTATTTTATTTTATTTTCAATTTTAGTCCTTTTCATCTTGATGTCATTCCTCATCGCCAGAGAGGAAGAAAATCTCTCTCTCTCTCTCGACCAAGGTCAAAATGTTACTCTACGTGCTTTTATTGTAGCATATGGTCCCCGGTCCCTGGTTCCCTGCCATGGATAATGGATGGATCGGTAGTGGGATTAAGGAATCCTTTCATTTCAGGCAGCCATGCATTCATTTCTCAATTTCAAACATGGTCCCATAGCACATGTGCTCTTGTGGTGTTGTTTAACCCCAAGATCTTTGGTGAGTTAATCGATTCCATTCATGGACATGAATTAAAAGGGGACTAATAGCATGCTTCTCACTTAAGTTGCAGGTTTTTTTTTTTTTACATTAAAGTCCCATTATATCCATCTGGGAGAGTAATCTGGTCAATCAATTGTATGCAAGTATGCCAAAAAGACCAAAAAGATGAGAAAGAAAATTTAAAAAAAGAGAACAATATTTTAATTTGAACTCTAAAAAATGTTGCCATAAGACATTACACTCCATGTTAGATTATCTTTCCTTGGGAAGTAAGCCTTGAACATGCGCTTTTAACATTAAGTACCGTTGTCGTTTCAAAATTTGCTTTCTTGAATACTTTGCAGAGCTGTATTCGTGATCTAAATAGCTTATGGCAACCACCTGGTACTAAGGATATGGTTGAATATTTCACTTTGGGAGATTTATGGGATTGCTACGATGAATGGAGCGCATATGGTGCTGGCACCCAAGTAGTATTGAGCAGCGGTGACACCATTATGCAATATTATGTCCCTTACCTGTCAGCCATTCAGATTTACAGCAATAAGTCGGTGGTGGCTTCCAGGTTTTGTAACCTTTTTTCTATTCATCTTTTATCTACCAAGATTCAGCTGATAGCAGCTCCTTTGTCTCTGATGATTTGCGGCAGTTAGGTTGACCTACCGTGCTTTTCTTCTTGTAGGGACTCAAGAGAGTATAATGATGTTGTCGAATTTGAGAGTGATTCTTGGAGCGATGACAGCATGAGTGATAAACTGTCGAGGTCGCTAAGCAACAATTCCAGCAAGACATGGGATACCATTTCTGAGGATTCAAGCTTTGACCATGAGGGTTCTTTGTCAATGAGGGATAAGCTTGGCTCTCTGTCCTTTCAGTACTTTGAGATATCTTCTCCTTACTGGAGGGTTCCACTTTTAGAAAAGGTTACATTTTCTTCCTGCTATTGATTTCCATTTAGCACAAAAAGCCCTATAAATCCCTAAAGAATGTTGTACTTTTATGTTTATTGCTATGCCAGGTACATGCCTTTCTGATTTTTTATTCCTTCTCAGATAACTGAATTAGCCAGGAATAATCCGGGATTAATGACACTCAAGAATGTGGATCTTTCTCCGGCGAGTTGGATGGCTGTTGCTTGGTAAAATCGATTGGTTTCCTTGATGCATTTTATCCATGGTTATCTAGCATTTGTAGTCCAACTCCAACGTTTTTCCTTTCCATAACAAGGCTATAGTAATTGTATGGTCTTGATTGTTGATTAGGTACCCCATATATCACATTCCATCTCAGGGAAATGAGAAGGACCTGTCATCATGCTTCTTGACTTATCATACACTTTCATCATCTTTCCAAGGTATCCTACTATCTTGCACCTTTTATTTATTTCCAGATTTTTGTCTGGATTTTCGAATTTCAAAGAATAAAGCATCTTTATCCTAATTCTTCTGAGTCTCATTTTTTATCACAGTTATTCAAAATGACATGGAATTGACTGATATGAACTTTCCTGGGGTAGCACAGTTTCAACTTCTTGCACTCTCATTTTTGTGTTTTATAACATCCCATGCTTTACAATGTAGACCAAAAACAGTGCAATTTATAATGCCTTTCTGAATATTGATGTGAACAGGTATCATGAGATTAGGACTTGTAGGAATGAAAATCAGGACATGATTGGATTGTAAAATGTTCCTCATGCTTCAGTTCAAATAAGTAAAAGAAAACTGAGACACCTTTTTTTTTTCCATACGAAAGATATACCTATTCCTCAAGTGAAGGGAATTTTGAAGTGAGGTGAAAGTATTCTCCTGAGATTGTTATTAGAACCCAACTCCATTGAGAATCAGAAAAATTAGTCTTGTAGCACAGAGATAAAACTCGGGATATTGGAAAGCACTTTTATTTTTCATCATCCCCCTAACAACCAGATGGTGCTTGGAAACTGCTCAATCTTGTCCTACAATCCTTCACTTATGCTGGACTTGTGAAATTTGTTTGAACATTGCATTTTAACCTTGAAGTTGCAATTTATCCATATCAATTTCAAAATGTTTTTCTCACTCCGAGGATACATAAATATTGTGTTACCACTTATCAGAATACAAACTAATCATTCTTCTCTCCATTTTGGGCCAGCTGGCAAATCCTATAGCCTACCATGTTACGTCCAGCATTGACTTCACCAATTTCCTCCACAACTTACAACTTACTGATGTCTATTAGTGTAGTACCTGAAGAAGCATTCAGAATCCCCTAGAGAATTTAGGTCACCATAATTGATTGTTGGGCCTAATTTAGCCATCTTTGCAGAGCTTGTTGGTATCAGATCCCATGAATCCATACCATCTCGTATCTAGTACATATTTGTAACTCACGTGACATATAATTTATGTGGCTTTGTTTGATTTTGTTGGATGGCTCTGGTTCTGGTATTGCTCACTGTTCTTTGCTTCCATGCCTATCCAATGCCAAGGAGCTTTTGGATTTGATATGTTCCATGGCCTTTCAGATCAATTCTCTCAATGCTATCCATCTATTTTAGAGAGAGTTATTGTCACCTAATGTTTAACAAGTTTCTCCACCTTTGTTGGCCTTCGCTTCTGCAGATTGCGTCAATGAGGATGGAGAGGGAAATGTCTGTATATCCCTTCCTCCATTCGGTCTGGCCACATACAAATTGCAAGGGAATCTTTGGATAAATCCAGAGACATCTGATGATGAAAGAATGATTTATCTTGAAAGTGCTGCTGATTCCTGGTTGAAGCAGCTAAATGTCCACCATCATGATTATAGCTTTTTTACCAGCTGCCAGTACACAATTTAAATTGGTTTGTTCTCTAACTTGTTTCCCTCCCAACTAGGTTTGTTTTTCTCCAGTGATCCAGCAACCACCATGAAAACAGTCCCTCGTTGGCAGTTCTGATATTAACGTATAACTTTATTATGCCCGCCTACTTTGGATAGGCATCCATGTAAAAGGTTTCAAAGTTAAATGTAGTTTGAATAAGCCATGAAAGCGGTTCCCCAGTATACAATGGCTTGTTGATCCAGAAAGTTTTGTTAGAGGGGGAGTTTGTTTTGTGGACTGAGTTGGTTTCCTTGGCAAAGAGGAAGAAGAGACTTAAAAAAATGAGAGTTTGTGGATCGGCAGATTAGTTTCAGGATGTCCATTTTCGTAATTTCTTATTATCTTGTAATCTGAGCTTTGTATCACAAGGATCTGTTGCTAATTTCTAATGTGCAAAAGTGTTGTAAATGGATTTGTTCTTTCTTTCTGTTTTAGAATTTGCACTGGCTACTTGTGTGATAAGCATGTGCATGTATATCACACAAAATCTATAAGTGAATGGATGGGGTGGAGAAGTGAGATTGTCTGTGTGCCTGTCTATCTATATTCGAGAATCAAATGGTAATGAAGTGATACATGAGGGCTTTGCTGTTCCTTTTTCAATCATATTCTACTCTTGCAGCAGGATTAAGCGTGGGTTTAGTATTGTGTTTCTTGCAGCTTGATTAAGTTTGGGCTTAGTATTGTGTTGTAGTGTACAATGGTTATTTTTTTTAATTGAAAATGTATTAAATTAATATTTTTTTATAACTTTTATAATTTTTTTATGCGACCACATCAAAATTAAAAAAAAAAAATCTTAAAAAAAGTAAATTAATTTAATATTTTTTTTTTCATATAAAAAACAATTTAAAATCAAACTAAAAACTAATCTCTTACCTCTGAAAGTTGAATATATTTTTGGTCCGGTGGAGTGTCCATTTGTTTTGAGTTTGTGAGAATGAAAACTGTGAAGCTTCCTCTCCTTTATTGGAAAGTTTCGGCTCTTTCACAAATAAGCAGAATTCAAAACCGAAATTCCTTATATTCTCCCACCTTTTCTTAAACCCAAATATTACTTGAAGAAGACACTTTTTTAGTTTTTTCAATGTGTTATATATGTTTGAGATGAAATGGAGAAATGGGTAATATATTTGGGGTCAATACTTCAATAATTATAAGTAAATACTGATATAACTGGGATGATTTTATTTCCATATATTAATTGTTATTAATTTATGGAAATAAATATATCAATGATATAAGTAAAACTCTTCATGTAAATCATAGAAGTGAAAGGGAAAAGAAGGGAGGTAGTAGTGGGTAATAATAGCAACAAGTAATAAACCTGGTTCCCCCCTAAACCCCATCATCAACCCCTAAGCCATACTGTACTGTACAGGACAGAGTAGACGCGAGTTGCTATTGAATTCAAACGTATTCTATCCAACAAGAAGAAGATGGGAGGCCCAAGCAAAAAGCAAAAGCAAAAGCAAAAGCAAAAGCAAACAAGAAGCTATCTCTTCTCTTCTTCTCTCGAGCAAACAGTAAACATACAAAACAAAGCAGCTAGTAGCCTAGTAGCAGCAGTACCATTACTTATTATTATTGCAATAACATGATTTTATTGCTTGCTTGATTTCTTTCCAGTAAATAACATCTTGCTTACATAAGTTAACTTCTCCCCATTTCCCTTGTTTTTGTTCTTTTCCACTCTAGCAAGTCAGTCAATCTCAGATAAACAATAACACCTCTCTACTCTAAGTTTCTTTATGTTTTTCTTATGTGGCTGACCAAATCATTTCATTGACTGGAAGCAAAAGGGAAGGGAAGTCGGTGATCATGTGTTCCGTGGCAGTGATATTCGGTGGTGGCTTTCTTTCTGGCCTCCTCACTCTTGTTGCTTTACAAGCTCTGGGTGTTTACTTCTTTATTAAAAGATTGAATCGAAAGACTCATCTTCAACCACAACAACAAGCATCACATTCTTCTTCTCCTCATCAAGACCTCGATCCCCAACAGTCCCTTTATTATGCCTTTAACAAGAAGGTCTCTTTATTATCTTTCAATCTCTACTGACTAGCTTCTTACGTTTACTTCTTTGAATTCTTGTCAAAATGCTGCTTTTTCTTTTTTTATTTATATATTGTGAAAGACTGATACTTTCTTCTTATATTAGGACTGATTTACTTTTGTGACTTAGGGAATTGTCTGGGTTCTTGAATCAGATAAGGTTCCCGGGAATTGGCCTGTGGAAAAAGTACCAAAAGATCAAAAGAGGAAAAGGGAGATCCTTGAGGTTACTCCCATTCGAAAACATGCAAACATCAAGGACAGGTCACTTATTTTGACAGATTCAGGTGGTTCACATAGAGCTATCCCTTTGACAGGTTGTGTGATAGAAGCCGTTTCTGCTACAAGCCTTTCCTCAAGAAAATGGTAAATATTGTCTTTATGAGACTCTTTGGTTAGTTACTATTACATTGTACAGTTTCACACATTCTAATTATTCAGTTGCCTTTTTAATGCTTTCTGGGATTTGTTTTGCTATTGACAAGTAAAGGACCAAAGACGTCATGCCTCCTACTTCTCTGTGTGTAAATTTTGGCTTAGAATTTCTTGTTGGAAAAGGAACTTCAGCCTGACAAATCAGTATGATTATTTCTCATGCACAGCTCCTTTTAGTGGTCGCAACCATCAAGATTCCCATAACTGCATAAAATGTTTCCAAAGTAATGGTCAGTGCCATTAAAGTGACCACATATGTTCAGGATATCAACTTCTCTCGTCATTTTTAACCAGTTTGACCAGGGCTGAAATACTCGCTTTTAAAAACCATACTGAAATTCCTTATTACTCAGCTCAGTAGAATCGAATTTTGCATTCATTTAGTGTTGGAAATATCCGTGTTACATAATGCAGTTACACATAGCTTAATAAGTTATGAAGTCTTTTTCACCCTTGATATAAGTAGAAACATGACTCATCTCTAATGCTATCACAGGGCCGAAAGATTTCCGATAAAAGTGGAAAGCAAAACTTCACCAATATATAATGCAAGTAAGACAGTTTTTATTTTTCTTGAGACGTCCTGGGAGAAGGAGTCATGGTGCAAAGCCCTGCGTCTTGCTTCAAGTGATGACCAAGAAAAACTCAACTGGTTCACCAATTTGAATGAAGATTTCCACCGTTATTTGACATCCTTAAATACAGGATACCCTTCATTTATGAAACCTTCAGTTGGGTTCTATGCTGAGCCAATAGATAGGGCTAGTAGTAGGCTTGATGGTTCTGAATCGAAGGTTCTCCTGTTTTGGAAAAAGCTTGCCAGAAAGGCATCAAAGACTAGTGTAGAAAATAAGGTGACTTCCTTGTTTGGCCGTGAAGAGAGAAAGATTAATGATAAATATCATCCATCCCAGGACCCAGCTTTTGCTGGTAGTGTGGGAAAGAATGCTCCAACATTAAAGGATCCTATCACCTCTGAAGAAGAAAATGTAGCATTACCTTCACCGTCAACCTTTTCTCGTGCATCAAGCCAAAGCCAGTTCTCCACCATTTCTAATACAGACACTGATGAAAAGTTAAATATTGATGAGGGATCACTCTGCTGGAATTTGATTATTTCTCGGCTCTTTTTTGATGCCAAAAGCAATGCCAAGATGAAGAGTTTAGCGCAAGCATGGATTCAGGTCTATTATTTCCCAAATTATATCCAACAGAACTTATGCTTGTCCATTGATGCATGTTAGATTCTGCTATGTGTAAATGATGCTTTTGCTTGTAGTTTTATCATCAGCAGCGTGTAGCAATGTTGGGATTGGGCTATCAATTAATTTCCATTTTGATGTAAATGCACTTAGAAATATAGCCTCAATATAGGTTCTGTTGCGTACTCATGCTCTGGCCTTCGCTAATTCCAAATGCTTGGACTTTTTGCTTGTGCCCTGACATAGTAAGTAGATAGAACTCTTGCAACAGTGAATAAATCCTGCTTCCTTCAGAACTTAACTGTGGTCAAAGGGAGGAAATCCCACAGGCTAGGGTGAAGATATTTCAAATTATTGCACGTAATAGGTGTTCTTTGAAGAATATGCTTATGCTTTTTTTCTGTTTTTTAGATTTAGATGTGCTCAGACATTTTTCTTTCCTAATTTGGGATAACAGGGAACATTGTCCAATATGAGGACCCCCAGTTACATTGGTGAAGTTATATGCACTGATCTAGAACTTGGAAATCTTCCACCATATATTGATGGTATTAGGGTTCTTCCTACAGACATGAACGAAGTATGGGCATGGGAATTTGACATCGAATATTGTGGTGGGGTGGTGCCAGGTATTGAAACAAGACTGGAAGTTTGTGACCTAGTTATGGAGAAAGGTGTGGTGAATACAGACTCAGGATCCAGCTCTATTAGGGATGTTTCTTTAGACCTTCTGGAAGGTTTTGAACATCTTGGAGAGCAGTTGAATCTTTCTGAAGGGACTGTCGATTCACATGAATGGAAGGATGAGGGTAATACTAAGCCTGGTAAGTAATTCTTTACTGATTTACGTTTTGTATGCTCGTTTGCTAGCTAATGCTTTCGAATGCTATAAACTCTGATGCACAGAGATAAAAGCTTTATATGATTGTAAAGTTGCAATCAAACTTTCGTAGTGATTCCGCTATAGGATTTCATGCCTTTCGAAGAGTCTGATGAATTTCTTTGGCTGTCATTCGTGAGAAACAAAATACTGGAATGCTGCTAACTGCTTTTCAACTTTATAGTTAATTCAGACCATATTTGTGTTGATATTATTTGAAATGATAATGGTATGCATGCACTTGGATGGATGCATTCACTCATGCAAACAAGATAACATCAGAGGATTTCAATGTAAACCAATTCTAGGATCCTGCTCTTTCTTACCTGGAAAGCCGTAAATGAGGTCAAACTTTCTCAAGGGATGTGCTTGTTTCACATTTCTCTGTTCATGCAGGAAATGAATTGGTGTCTTTCCATTAATGAACATTGCATTTAATCCTCTAAAGAATTGTGGCTTCGTAGACAGAAACAAAACTACGAGGATGGGATGGTTATCTGCTTATCCTAGTCAAGATAGGTGCATGACATACATGGCCATTGAATTATCCTGGTCCATGCAATATCATCTTGAATTAGGAATCAAGGAGGAGGTAGACCTGTGTCAAGATGATAACGATGTACTATTCGTTTATTCCACTTATTGCAACGGCATTCTTTATTCCACTTATTGTAACAGTGTTAATGATTAATGCATTTATTCGTTGTTGGTTTGGACATTAGGAATTGTTAATTGACTGATTTAATGAAAATTCACAATAAACAATACCAATTGACTCTCTTCTTTTCTTGCTACAGATAAATTAAAGGACTCTAAAAGTGGTGCATCAACATCAACCGATTTATCTAGGTGGAAGTCCATTCTTAATTCTGTCACGAAACAGGTTCTGCAGGTTTGTAAAAAACCTTTTTCTGTATGTCTAGAGTGTTTCTACTTGTTTATGAAGACGCATGTATCCTTATTGGATGTTGTTTCTCCCTTGAATTAATGTGAATTCAATAGTAGCATTTGCCTGTAATTCAGTATCTTAGTTATGTTACTATCATCGACACTGATATACATTTGTTTCCCACGTTTTGTTTTCAACCATTGGTTAGATGAATCCTCGGGACATGACTCCTGCTATAGCTGTATAATGAGAATAGTATTCAAACATAAAAATTTGCCATTTCTGTTGTTGGCCCTTCAAGCCGGAGTCAAAATCATGTGGCTAGCATTCTCTTATGTTTCTTACTTCTTCATTCCCCATCAGTTGTGCTTGTCATGGCCTTTTTTTTTCCTCAAAAGGAATATTGGATCTACGATGTTTTCTTCTATTCATCTGCCTCTATTTCAACATCCTATTTTGTAGGGAATCTACGTCCTATGTTTATAAGACCACCTTAACCATGCAAAATTCATCATTGTAAAATTTGCAAATTGATTTTAACGGTAAATTATTTCCTGCTTGGTTGAAAACTTGGAAAAGAAACTAATAAGAATGATAAAAGATTTCTTAGGTTGGTCACAAGAGGTGGATCCATACAGATAATGCATTATGGTTTTAAGAAGCGAGTCCGGGCTATTTCATATGATTACATGTATTGAATGATTTGGAGGGTACATGCAGAAGTCTCCTTAACTAGAAGTGAAATTGCCCAGTAACTGATTGATCATCGATTGCAGGTGCCACTTTCATTGTCAATAAGGGTCGCATCTCTTCGTGGAACAGTGAGATTACATATTAAGCCACCTCCTTCTGATCAGTTATGGTTTGGCTTCACATCCATGCCTGATGTGGAGTTTGAGTTGGAGTCTTCTGTTGGGGAACACAAGATCACCAGTGGACAAGTAGCTTCGTTCCTGATTAATAAATTTAAGGTGTGGAACTTCCTTGTTTCATAGGACTACTCTTCAGTATTTTTTTTTTTAAAAACTTTCCCTCAACACAAACGCAATCATCACTTGGGTCGCTACGTTGCTTGACAGGATGTCTGCATTAATGAGCATGCAGCTCTAAGTACTTCATTTCCCTTTCTCAATGTTTATTGCAAGCAGTTCCGTCATTTCAGTGAATCATATTCTGATTAAATTACTTACGACTATTTATAGCGTGTGTGATTTTTATGTTCACCGATGGAAGCATTGATCTTATCACAACTCCAAACCCCTGTATTTGCCTTTGCTTTTTTTTGCTTTGGAAAAGTTTAGGACTCTTGCTTGTCATATGCGAGATTGACACTTCACTGAGACTTCCTTTTATATTATCAGTTTGTCAATTGTGATATTCCATCAGAGTGCTTTTAGTTTGCAGCTCATGTTTGGGGTTTTAGGTGCTTTTATGGAAATTGGATAGGATGAATGATAGATGGAAGGTAGGTTCATCTGATGCAAGTCTCAATAATGCAGGCTGTGATCCGCGAGACGATGGTTCTCCCAAACTGTGAAAGTGTTTGCATCCCCGGGATGTTAGCAGAAAAGAATGACTGGATCCCTCGAAATGCTGCTCCTTTTATATGGATTAATCAAGAAGCCGCTAGTGATAATGACATTGAACTTGAGCTCTTGAACTCCCAACTTGATGCAAAAACCAATATTGAAGTTGGCAGAAGAACCTCACTTGATCATCCAGAAAGCAAGCATCAAAAAGCTGAAAATGTTCAACAGTCATTTTCTGATTATTCAGATGCGTTGCCACGCGCATTAAGCTCTAACAAGCCATCAATGAAAAATGACAAATCATCGCAAGATCTAACAAGTCCTTTGTTGACAATCAGTGAAGCACAAGAAACTGGCCGAGGAAGCAGTGGATATATCTCGGAGAGTCAATCACCACTGTCTAGGTCTCTTATAACTCTGGAGAAACAGACTCATGCTGTTGAAGAAATACCTAAGAAAATGGGAAGGAGAGCGAAGATGCTTGATCTAGGGAAGAAGATGGGGGAGAAATTCGAAGAAAAGAGGCGGCATATTGAAGAAAAGGGAAGGAACATCGTTGACAAGATGCGAGGACCATGAAAATGCAAAACAACTAGAGACTCTTGGGTGAGACAAAATGGTGTCAAGTGCTTTTGTACTCATAGTGGAATGAAGGCATCGATTAATTCACATAGATGATTCTGTTTGTGGTGCTGAAAAGTCCTTGGGTACACAGATTCATTCATGAAGAGCAGGCTACAATTGACAATAAAATAGGTGCCCGTATAGAAGAGCAACTCGACCTTGATTTTATGTAAATAGGACTTTGTTGTGGGAGTGACATGACTAGTTAGGGTAAGGGGTTTTAATAATGTATTTTTTTCCATTAATTTTTTTTTATTTTATTATTAAATATTAATTTTATTGTTTTTAAGTTATCACACATACTATGTATTTCACATGTTAATCTAGTTTGACGTGTTAATCTAGTTGATTAAATTTTTTTTTAATTAATTTTTTTTTAATTTTATCATTTAATATTAGATTAATTGATAATTAAATTTTAATATTGAGAGCAGTGCATTGTTCTCTTTCCAACAATGTAAGAGGTTTGGATGAGCTACATTGAAGGTTTTTTTTTTTCTCTCATTTCATAAAAAAAAAAATATCTGAACTTCCAAAAAAATAATTTATTTGGATTTTGATTTTTTTTAAAGTTTGGAATTTTTTTCAATTTCATCACTGAAAATTTTATTAAATTTGATTATTTTTTATCCGATTTGATTCCTTTTAATTTTATTGCATTTGTTTTTTTATTCATTATTTTGATTTGAGTGCTATATTCTTATCATTTTCTTGATTTTTTTTAAATTGACCCTCAATATTTAATTTCATTTGGTTTTTTATCTAGTTTTGCTCCTCATTCTTTTAGTAATTTTTTTAATTATTTTTTTAGTTTTTTTATTTTTCAATTTCATCCCTAATTATTTTATTTTATTTTTTAATATTATGATTGGTTTGCATTATTTGGGTTTTAAATTGTTTTACAATTATATATTTTACTCTTTTATTTTTTTCATGGTTATCTTCCAACATGGTAGTCTTTTATTTATGATTTGAATGTTTTTTTATTTTAATATATCCTTTGACATTTGATTATCCTCTAGCTTCATTGTTTTTTGTATTTTTTTGAGTTATTACGATTTTGTATCTCGAGTAATAAATTAATCAAGATAACTATAGTTGCTTTAGATTTTTTTTTCTTTTTTTTTTTATGAAATTAAATTTTTAACATTTTTATATTTTAACATTAAATTATTGGTCTTTAAACTATGTGATTTTTTTATTTTTTTACTTTTTAAAATTAAAGGGCTATTTTGAATACATACAGGGGAAGGCTTTGAGAATAAAAAAAAAAAAAGAGAGAGGAAAGAATAAGAAAAGGAAAAAAACAGCCAGAGCAAAACTCGATTTTTTTTTAGCACACACCCGCTCTTTAATGAACGCAGCGCTATGAGGAATAAAAAGTCATTGTTTTATTAAAATAATTTTTCGTGGTAAAATGCATGTCAATAATTTTTTTTATTTTTTAAAAATTATTTTTGATATCAGCACATCAAAACAATCTAAAACATATAAATCATATTAAATTTGAGCAAAAAAAAATTTCAAATTTTTTGGGAACGGGGGTTGAACTGCGTTCCCTAAGCCGGATTTTGACCACCGAATGAATTCATACACGTAAGATAACGATAGTAGAGCATTCACGCGCGTCCAAAGCTACAGTAAATGTTCTTCACTTTTAGTTTGTTTTAATTTAATAGTAATAATATTTAATCATTGTTTCTTCTTTCTACCAATTTTGTTACTGCTTTATGCCACAGTTATTAAACCCGGTCCGGGATTGACCCGGTTAAGGGCTTGGGTCATGGGTTTTATAGGTCGATCCTAAACCTGGTTCGAGATTGACCCGGTTAACGGCTCAGGTCGCGAGTTTTATAGGTCGACCCGGGTCAACTCAGGTGAACCTGGATTAATCCGGAAAAATTAAAAAAAATTAAATTTTTAATATTTTATATGAAAAAATTAAGAAAAAATTCATGTAAATATAGGCTATATATATTGTAAATAATGAAGTTTAAAAGAATATTTTAAAAAATTTTATCCCATATTAAAAAGATATTATGTTAAGCTTTTAAGTTTAAGTATTTAAACAAAAAAAATTTCTTATCCCACATTGACAAAAGATAACGTTTTCCTTGAAAATATAGAGTATATATACTAATGAGTTTCAAATCTCACATTGAAAAAATATAGTTTTTTTTCTTGGAAACATAGAGTATATATATTAATGAGTTTTCAATCCCACATTGAAAAAAGATAACTTTTTTCTTGAAAACATAAAGTATATATATAGAGAGTTTCTTGTGAATATTGATTATATATACTAATGAGTTTCAAATCCCACGTTAAAAAGATATTATGTTATCCTTTTAAGTTGAAGTATTTAAACCAAAAAGTTTTTTATTCCATGTTGAAAAAACATAATTTTTTTCTTAGAAACATAGAGTATATATACTAATGGGTTTCAAATTCCACATTTGAAAAAAAAAAACCGGGTTTTGATCGGGTCTCACCCGGGTTTGACCGGGTTGTTGCACTGACCGGTCTTTTGACAAACTCAGACCGGTCCAGCTCCCAGGTTGGCCAAGTTCCGGGTCAATCTGCCAGCCGATCCGGGTTTAATAACACTGCTTTAAGCTGCTTAATGACAAAAACTTTACATGGATGACAAATAAAGCAGACTAAGTGTGTGGCTCGACTCATTTTGATGGGCTGAAGTTCTGCTGAAGAAGATACAGAAATAGCATTTTAAGTTTCTAGACCTCGTTATCCCTACTTTCTGTCGATTGCACGAATATACAACGATTGAAAATGTCTTGTCAAGGTGCACACCCTGAAATCCTGGGATTTCTTCAATGGTTTTTTTTTTTTTTATTTTAATCACTTCGAGATCATGTAATTAGCGAGAGAGTGATTTGGGAGCAGATGAGTAAAATCACCAGAAATCCTTGCATGTGCATGTACCAGACTCAAAATGGTGGAAGCGGGAACCATCTCTCACAATAAGATGCCTACCTGTAATCTTTGAGATGAATTTTAAAGCAGAATGGCAATCAACACAAGTTCGATGATTCTTCATAATCCTTAGTGTTGAGCCTGCTTCAGTACTGATGAGACCAAATGCAATAGCTAATCTCTCACTATGAACTTTCAATGCTTCCTCCTTCTCTTCCCTTTCTAAGTCATGAATCACAGTATCTGTTTCCGGAACATATCCAGCTTCTGCAAGTTTTAAATTTATTTCCTCTAGCTTTTTGTAGATATCAATAGACTGAGTGTGTGATCGATCTCCAGCAATGAAAACGTGGACAGAACCATTGATCTCTACCTGGCTCCAACCTGGTGCTTTAACCAACCCTCTGTCAATCATCAAGCTCCTTGTTACAGCGGCCTCCTTCCACTTTCCCATGGACGTATATAAATTAGCCATTAATACATAATTACCATGGCTTCCAGGATTCATATATAACAGCTTTCTAGCTGCTAGCTCCCCCAGCTCAAGGTTGCAATGTTTCGTGCAAGCACTAAGAAATGGAGCCCAAACTTGAGCTTGTAGTTTGACAGGCATCACTCTAATGGTTTTCAAAGCCAATTCAAACTGACCAGCTCTGCCGAGAAGATCCACCAAGCACATATAATGTTCTACACTGGGTACTATTCCAAAATCCTTCTGCATGCTTTTAAAAAATGTGAGTCCATCTTCAACCAATCCAACATGGCTGCAAGCCAACAATATGCTTGTAAAAACAACAGCATCCGGCTTTATTTCTTTTATTTCTAGCATCTTGTGAAAGAGACCGAGAGCCTCTTCTGCCATCCCATGAATTGCATAACCGTTTATCATGGAACTCCAGGCAGCTAAATCCTTATCTGATATCCTCTCAAACACTGATATAGCCTTGTCTATACTTCCGCACTTGGAGAACATGTGTATCAAAGAGGTTTGTACTTGTCTATCTGACTGAAACCCATTTGACAAAATGTACTCTTCAATCTCTTTGCCCATGTCCAACGACCCCAAGTCAGCACAAGCTGACAGGATAGTAGCCAGAGTTGCTCCATTCGGTTTGATAGCTGTCTTCAACAGCTTCTTAAAAAGAAGTAAAGCTTCAGCAGGATAACCCATGTGTGTGTACCCACCAATGATAGAGGTCCACAAGAAAACAGTTTTTACAAGTGCCATATCAAACACTTTTCTAGCTGAGATGAGGTCTCCACATTTTGCGTACATGCCGAGTAGCAAGTTGTCCAGAGGATCTTTATTCTCACATCCACATTTGAATATGAGAGAATGCAGCAATGAAGCTGCCATCAAACTCCCTTGTTTTGCACAACCTTTAATGAGATTTATAAACACTACGAAGTCCGAGTTGATGGTGCTAATTGTTCTCATTATATTGAACATGCTGAAGGCTTTATCGACATTCCCTGTATCTACGTAGCCACCAATAATTGTTGACCAAGAAACGACTGATATTTCATGCATCGAATCAAGAATAGCACGCGCTTCATGGACTTGACCATACCTGATATACATGCTCATCACAGCATTAGCTAAAGGTATGTGATCATAGGTATTTAAAAGTCCAAGTTTAAATACGCAACAGTGTATAGATAAGCCTTGTCGAAGAAGAATAGGGTGGGTAGACAGAAAGCTCAGGAATGTGATGGAGCTTAGATCCAAACCAAGAAGCCGCATTTCTCGAAGTAGCAAAGTGGCTTCATGGAACAAAAAAGAACGACAATAAGCAGAGATGATGGAGTTCCAAGAGACGACAGTTCTCACAGGCATTTCATCGAACACCTTCCTTGATGAGGGCAGGTGATGGCATTTTGAGTACATGTCAAGAAGAGCAGTCTGTACAAAGACATGGGCTTGAAATCCAAGAAGGAAGGTATGGGAATGGACCTTTGTAGCGTCACGTAAGGAGTTAGTGTTGGAGCAGGCTTTGAGGACCAAGGGGAAAGTGAAGTCATTGCCATGAAGTCCAGTTCGCAGCATACAAGAATAGAGGTCTAGAGTTCTGGTGAAAAGGCCAGAATTGGTGGAATCCCGGATCATCAGGTTCCATAGGTAAACTGTTCTTTTCATGTGCAAGATTTCTTTTTTTGTTGGGTTACTGTCGTCGTATAAGAGACGCATGGTCTGAGAAACATGCACCACTACCTAGTCGGCCGGCGGCGACTCGGCATCCAGTCCAGCATTTCGAGGCACGAGAATAAGGATATGAAATTGAATATGGTGGTGTTTTGTTTTCATTTCTAAATTCTTATGAAGTAAGAGGGAAGGGCCTCAAGCACAAGCAAAGAAATGAAGGGGCCCATGAAATAAAATCCAAACACGCAACTGAGAGAAACACAAGGGCCTCCCTCCACAAGGCCCATAATCAATCTTTTTTGTTTTCTATATATCCTCTCAGAGGAAGGAACGCCAGTTTCCACGCTAATCCAAATCAAATAACTTCTTCTGCATTAATTTGATTTGATGCATCGAGGACAATCTCATTGTTTATGATAGAAAGTAATAATAAAAAAAACATCAAACTAATAAATTTTAACAAAGTAAAATAAAGAAATTGATACACAACACAAAAAAGTCCATGAAACGGGTCAACTATTTATTTAAACACGCAAGGCAAAGGAGCTAATACAGTGAATGCTGCTACAATTCAACTCTTTTCCTCTTCCTCTTATCTTCCTTTCTTCTAGACAGGCCAGCTCTTCCATGCATTCCGATCACAGCAATGTGATCGCTACTGGGGAGTCAGGACATACATTTTACAAGCGTGGGAATCCAAATCAGCTGATATCTGTCCTTTAACTGATGGCTGATTGGAGTGCTGCATGCATGTGCGATTAACAAAGTAAGTGTATGCATGTCTGTGTGTGTATACACTACTCCCTGGCTAACCTAACCTATCATATATATTTGTGTATAGATAATATCAATGCCATTAATAATCAAATGAAGATGTTCGAATAAATATATATATATATATATATTATTAATGACCTCACCGCCCATAAATCTCTAGCATTGACAGTAGTCGTTGGATCAAGGCCTATGTCAGACCAGTAAGCAGTAACTGTAGCTCTTGAGGAACCTCTATTCCATAGCACCACCGCTATCTTATTATTGCTAAGAGGGCCAGCCCACACCTACCACGCATATATATGCATTTTAATTAAATCATCAACCTGTATGCTATATAAATACACGAATCATGATCATATATATATATATATATATACACACATACTTATAATACAACTATTAATATCCACACTTACAAATACAAAATTAGTATACATTACAGTACAATATTTATCACGTATTTAGCAGACCTCTAAATCTCCATTATTCTTAACCTTTTTCCCCTGCACTCCAAGCTTATCTGCCCACATGCAATGCAGTACTTATTTAAAACCTTTCTTAACTAATAAAGCATTATATATATATATATATATATATATATATATATAGATATATAAAACGCACACACCTTGATTAACTGCAATAACTTCCCTGTTGCTTAATATTTCAAGTGTTTCATCACTCATTGTTCGAACATCACATCCAATGAGAAGAGGAGCCTGTGATTAATTAAACAGGAGATCAATGATTCATAGAAAAAATATATACATCTTCAAATTAAGCTAGCTACTTAATTTATTAATTTACCTTGGCTAACGCCCATATGCTGAAATGTGAGCGATATTCCTCTGTTGTCATGCCTCCATTTCCAACTTCAAGCATGTCAGGATCTGCATGTTAATTATACACCAACTTAATCAGCTATATACTTTGGGTTTAATACATAATTAATGTTTATATATTAATTAAGCTTTGTCACCATTAAATCCTACTACATGCTCCAGTTAATCCCAGTTGTAACTCCAGTAGAAAAGCAAGCAGAAGAGTTTATTATAGTGAGTACAACGTACGTACCGTTCCAACCTCCAGGTGCAGCATAAGACGCCCATTGATCGTTTTGATCTGCACAGGATGTCATGCTACAGGTTTCAAGAAAAGGCAAATTAATACCAGCCAGGAGATTTAATTAGTATTAGTTTCCACAAGAAACTAAAACATACTACTACTTCATGACGTACCTATTCCAGTTATCAGAAATGTCTCCTGTTGTTCTCCAACTATTTCCAACATTCGATGCCCAAGTTGCTGGGTCTTCCTGCCCCCTACGGTTGTTTTTTTAGCAAGTTAAAAAGGAGATTTTAAGGGTGATGCTAAGGGTATTGAATGAATGTTCTTACTGATTCTTGCTTATTAAAATAATGACCGATAAAAAAAAAGAAGAAAAAGATGAAAGATTTATAGTAAAAGAAGTTAAATGGCTCTAACATTATCCTTGAATGAAATCCTTACCATTCACACAGTGAAAAGAAGATGGGCCTTCCAGAATCTAACAAGGCCTTGCTCATTACTGGATATCTCTCCTTTGGGCTTGTACCATCATTGTTACAGTTATCATACTTCAAGTAGTCCACTCCCTTCATTTTGTTTCACATGATCAATCAAAATGTAACCGATTATGATAAAAGAGCAACTCCAGTACTGTATCTATACACATATGTTTACCCAGGAAGCAAACGTTTTTGCATCTTGTTCCTCGTGGCCTAATGATCCAGGCATTGTTCTACTGCAGGTCTGACTCCTAATTAATTCACAAAATAAATTCAGTCAAAAAACCAGAGAACATTACATGGTCTCTTAATTTATGATCGATGATAGGCGGTAACTCACGATCATGTCTGGCATCTCCTCAACCCTTTTTAAGAAATAATTAATAAATATATTCATAATCCTTATCTGATAATTATATGTGAAAGAGAATATATATACCCAGCATCGGAGTAAATTCCAAGCTTCAACCCTTTTCCATGTATATAATCTGCCAACGCTTTTATTCCCGAGGGAAACGTCGAAGCTTTTGGAACCAAGTTTCCCTGACAACAAACAAGCAATTTTATTTTTATTCCCAATCCTAGAGCTGCACATGCTCCAAACATGTAGATGTATATGTATTCAGAAGTGATCACAGAATTAAAGAGAGATTAGCACCTCAGAGTCCCTGTTAAGTTCAGCCCAGCAATCGTCTGCAAGAGTATATATACATGTTGGATGAATATATATTTATTTATTCAATCTTATATATCAATTAGGCAGCAATCTACTAATTAATAAAGTTACAGTTGACCGACGTCCGATAGTCTACCTAAATTTACGTGTTCATATCCTAGAGCAGCAAGGCCAGATGAAACCATTGCATCCGCTGCCAAGACAACCAAGGAAAAATCAATTTTGGATTTTTCAGATCTTTTCTTAAGAGCCAATCTTGAAATAATCAGTAGTATTCAATTACCTGTATCCCTAATCAATTTCTCTTCAATGTTACAGTGAAAATGGTTCCAACTATTCCATCTGATCATCAATATGGGCAAGCCATTTTCAACAATTCAACAATGTTATATAGCTAGCTCATACATATATATAGCAACCATAATAATTAAGAAGCGGGGAGAAGATTAAAAAAAAGAAAGAAGATAAACAATAAGAGTTAATATATGGAAAATAATTAAGTAAGATTGGTATGGGTATCGTCTAAAAACATGGTAGATATTAATTATTTTTAAAGTATTTTTTACTTGAAAAGATATTGAAATAATATATTTTTATTTTTTAATCACAACTACAAATTATTATTATTATTATTTGACAAATCCTAATTACAACTAGAAATTACTGCAACGACACAGTTTAATTGAGATCAAATACTAAATTAATTAGTACATACATGCCGGATTGATTATTATGTCTAACTTTTAATTCAAAGAAAGAAATGAGATGTATGTGATATATCCAAGGAAAATAAAAAAAAAATGTTACGTTGAATATTTTAAAAAAATAAATAAACTTATTGGATCCTATATTTATTAAGATCGACGGTCCATAGTTTATAATTTTCTTAAAGTTTTCTAGCTCTTGATATTTAATATTTTTTAACAGAATATTCATTGATTAAATTCGGTATATAACTGAATTGATTTTCAGTTTTCTTTTCCATTATTTCTCTCTCTCTCTCTACACACACACACACACACACACACACATATATATTGACCTTAAGATTAATCTAATCTTAATTGAATGGGAACAACAACTTGTAGATTTAAAAGAAAGGAAACCACTAGCTAGCTTCAAGAAGTCACACAAGTGGCGCCAGTGTGTAAACAGTCAATATAGATCATGAAAGTTGTATATATCGATCGTTGCATATATATACATAACAATTAATGATGATGAAAGTTATATATACTTGTGAAGAAGAAGAAGACAAAATAATAGTAATAACAATAATAATGAATTAAAGGAGATAAAAGGGCGGCAAAGAGGGAGGGAGGGAAGGGTACCCCATGGGTGGTGCAAGACCGAGTCCATTTGCAGAAAGACCCCTCATCCGAGAAAGCTGACGATCATCATGACTTGAATTGGAATATTGCTTTCCCATGTTGATTGGACGACCAGCAGCATCAGCATTTGACACCAATCGCAAGAAGAAGAAGAAGAAGCATATCGACAAGGCAACCACTCCTGATCCGAGCTTGCCCAGCATAGATTGGCTGCTAGATTGATGATAAACCACCATATTGTATATGCGCAGGTAGGAAGCTGAAGTCAAGTCTCTATGATATCTGAAAGAGAGGAAGAGTCAGGCTGGTTCTTGGTGGAAGATATATCTATATGTATATATACACACATGTAACTGCCGGCATCGCTATATGGAATTGCGTGGTGTCGTATTTTATAGAAAGAACAAACAAGGGATCGTTGGTCTACCACAGCTCAGCTCCACTGCGTACGGCTATTTCATTTTCATGAAATTAAGAAAGCAAGTTCCCTTCATGGATTTGAGGATGGAATTAGGACAGGAAGGGAAAAAAAAAGATGTTGAAAGTAACTGGCAGGTCTTGAATAGCGATATATATACCAAGAGTTCCTGAAGGCCTTTAACCTATATATATATATAGCAGAAAAGGAGTTAGAAGAAAGTTCATGGAAGGAGAGCAAGAAATTCCTGTCCATCATTTAAAACGTCATGATCCTTTTCTCATTTCAACATCAATGTTATGCTGATATCATAAAAAGAAATTTATTAAATTTATAAAGAAAAAATATATTTATTTATATATATAATTCAACGCGAGGTGGTTTAAGGAATATATATAATAAAAAAAGTAAAAGATATTGAGAAAAATTCAGATTTGAGAGATTTTTTTTTCGATCTATCGAGAGATTCATTAGATTTTGCATAGGATAGGCCTTTCTTCACATAATAACCAAAATAAAATAAAGTTATTAGAACAAAGACCAAGAAAATTCTCGAATACAATTAATTAAGCATAACTTTCTTAATATTTGGTATTGTGTTCGAAAATATTTTGAATTTATCTTGAAAGTATATTAAATTAATTATTTTTAGTGTGTTTTTGATGACTTTAATATATTAATATTAAAAATTAAAAAACATATAAAAAAATTATTTTAATATATTTTTAAATAAAAAATAACATATACCACAATATTAAAATCACTCGACATGACATTAATGAAGCCGCGTTGCTTTATGCAACCAATCTACAAGAAATTAAGGTAGATAACCGCGTCGATTTATGTAGCCAAACTAATGGAACGTACACGGCTAAAAAGCAAAGTCCTCGCTTCATGACATCGACATTAATTTATGTCTTAAATCCATTTCAATGGGAATTCATTGAAAAAGACCTTCTGGAGATTTGAATTTCATCTGTTTAATTTCTTAGCCATTACGTATCGGCTACGGCATTACATGACGTATATAAATTAACTCTCTACTGTTTATTACATTTAGTTATTACTGTTAGGATATTGTCATTTGGTACCAATATCCCATCACCGATTGTGGCTTAGAGAGTGTTTGGCTGTGCGTTTCAACCTGTGTTTCGTTAAATTTTAAATTTTTTTTGCTAAAATTGAGTGCGGTTTGTACCGTTTAGATTGTTTTGATGTGCTGATGTTAAAAATAATTTTTAAAAAATAAAAAAATATCATTGGCATGTATTTCCACACGAAAAGCTATTTGAAAAGCAACCGTTACCACACTGTCAAACACACTTTTAGTGGAAGCACCACTAGTGCCACAATTAGTGGCATGTTGTTTTTTTCTTGTTCCCCCCTCCCTCCCTGTTTATGGTGCATTAGATTTATTTTTTTTAAAAAAAAAATTCCTCTGTTAAAACAAAACTATTATATATATTTTTACTTCCTTAAGTATATTCCAGCGCTAGTTATAGATTCACTTCCCTTGTTGCTGACTGCCTTTACATTTTGATCCCCCAAACAAATTTGTAAATGCATAAATTCTATTTTTTAATTTTTTAAAAAATAAAGTTATCTATTCTCCCCCCTCATCTTATTTACTCAGAAATCAGCACAATTTTCTTCTTTCTTTAAAAAGCTTAATTTGGTCCACTCCTATAGCACTACCAGAAAATTGATAAATACAAACGGAAATACCGAGGGAATATTTTTGTCCGTAAATTTCCGAGGAATTTTACCAACGGAATTACCGTGAAAAAAAAATTTAAAACAAAGCCAAAAAAAAATGACGTCATTTTTACCGACGGAATTTTCCGTCGGTAAATTCCCTCGGTCATTCCGTTGGTAAACTGTGAACATTGTTCATCATGTCAATTACAAAGGGAATCACCGACCGAATTTTCCGTCGGTATTTTCCAAAGAGTGTTATTTGACGGTTTTCTGAAAAAATTCAATTAATTTAAAATTTTCATTTAAATATTACAGACGGAATCACCGACGGATTGAAAAACCGTCGGTAATTGTTGACGGTTTCTGAAAATTTTTTAAGAAATTGAAAATTTAAATTAAATATTACCGATGGAATTACCGACTGAATAATTAAAAAAATATTAATATTCAATTATCCGTCGGTAACGCGCCCCAATAAAAAGTCTGAATCCCCTTATTTCACAAGAGATAGACTCATTTCTTCTCCTTATTATTCTTCTTCTTCTTGTTCTTCTACTTCTTCTTCTTCTTATTCTTCTTCACTATATGTAAAAAACATCAATATATATTTTTTTCTTTTCTTTTCTCTCCTCATTCCCTTCTCTTTTCCTCCATGCTTGGGTATATCTTCTTCTTCTTTCTTCTTTTATCCTCTTAGTTTTTTTTTATTATTAATATGCTTAACGAAATTTTTTTTCTCTCCTTAACTTCACTTGCAACTACATTAAGGTAAGATTTTTCTTTTTTCTTCTTTTTTTCATGATTTTTTTCACTACATTTGTTTTTTATTTTATTTTTAATTATTTTTGTTCTTAATAATTGTATAAATGTTGTTGTGAGATTTTTTTTTTTTCATATGAGATCAATTTTTAGTTGATTTATTTATAGGATTTTTAAATTTTTAACAATTGCAACTTTATTTTTTCATATGAATTTTTTTAGTTGAATTTATTTTTTTATTTTATTTATTTGTTGCAAATTTGTTTGAGTTGATTTTCTTATTCTTTTTTCCAAGCATTTTGAGTATATATTATACAGTGTTAATTTATG
>Ga0325405_1001107_pt1 | contig 27132 bp, 25 predicted proteins | sample PopdelMetagenome_21_FD_205663 | JGI IMG/M metagenome (GOLD analysis project Ga0325405, IMG submission 205663) | Populus deltoides microbial communities from Bellville, Georgia, United States - Xylem-Control-R2 | ecosystem: Host-associated > Plants > Phyllosphere > Stem > Wood/Secondary xylem...
TACAAGTCATTACAAATAAGGCTAAATCATATGGGAAAGCACTGTAGCTTTCATCACAAAACACTGTGAATTGCTATAGTGTTTCCAATATGATTTTTTTCTCTTTTTTTGGTGTTTGTTTTTTTTTCTAAAATTATCTATGTTGATTTTTTTTTTAATATTGAGCCGATTAAGAATTTAGCTTTGTTATTTTTTTTTTAAAACACTGTGAATTGTTGTAGTGTTTTTCCATGTGATTTTTTTATGATTTTTTCCAAAATTATCTTTGTCGATTTTTTTTTTAATATTGAGTTGGTTAAGAATTATAATTACAATAAAGCTAAATCATATGAAGAAAGCGTTGTAGTTTTTCTCACAAAACACTGTGGATTGCTATAATATTTCTCTAAATAGTTTTTTAGTTTATTTTATTGGGAAAAACGCTATAATTTTCCTCACAAAACATTGTCAATTACTGCAACATCTTTTCTCATGGGTTTTTTTCCTTCCAAAATTATCTTTGTTGGTTTTTTTTTAATATTAAGTTGGTAGAGAATTTAGCTTTGTATTTTTTTTTTGTTTTTTATTAACTGAAAAGTTAAATCATATGGCGAAAGCACTGTATCTTTCCTCACAAAACACTGTAGATTGTTACAAATCATTTTGTTCAATCTCTAAGTTTTTGATCACCAACACAACTTTTTTTTCCGTCATGAAATATTTGCTCCATCATACCTTTAATTTTTATTACTTATCTAGCGTTAGTTCACAATTATAACACTATCAAGTGCATTTATTTTATAAGCCCACGGCAGCGCGCGGGCAAATCATCTCGTCTACACTATTTAAAAAACCTTTAGCGAATGACTTGTCAAAAAAAAAAATATTAGGCAAGCGAGCCCAAATTTTTTTTTTTTATATATAAAAAACTACATCAGTGAATAGATTTATGAATTTTATAAACTTTAATAATATAATTTTTTTTGAAATAATCTTTTTAACTATATACATATATAAATAATAACAAAATCAAATTTAATAAAAAAAACATCCTACTAAATCCATAAACTATTAATTACTATTATAATTTACAATATAATAAGTATGAGTGAATAATAGTTTCCCCCATACCCTTTAAATTTTATATTATTAATAATAATTATTAGAAAAAAATTCCTCTAAACCTAGAAACTGTGACAATTAGAATTATCTCATCATATTTGAAAATTGAATCATTGACTTTATAAAATTTAATAACTTAATTTATTTTTAAAAATTATTTTTTATTTAACTAAACTTTTTAAAAAACAAACAATATCGTGATATTGAGATATCTTTTTAATAACAATTTGATATTGAGATATTTTTTTTAATACTGTGATAATCATATAAAAAACAAATTAAAATAAATTATCAACTTTAAATTTTCATAAACATACCATATAATAACTAAATTAAAAAAAAATCAATAACAAAAAAAGGTTAAAATGCAAAAATAAAAATAAAAATAAAAATTGTATTACTAAAAAGGTGGGAATCAATGTTTTCCACCACGCTTTTTAGCTTTATACTTTATACTTAATATTTAATATATAATTAACTTAATATAAGATACGCAATACTTAACGTGGTCAAAGGTACAGAAAGTGTTTAATAAGAAAATTATATGGAGAAAGTCTTTACTAAGTACTAATTGAGCAGTTGAAATTATTTGGTCAACTTGCTGCCTTGAGCTGGAGACCAACCAGTTTACGTTCCTCTGCTCCCTGTTGATTTTAAATCAAAGGTGATAAAAAAAGCAAGCTTTAAATAAAATGGAAATGGTTAGCAACAACTCCTTATTCCTGCAAATAAATTACTGTTTAAGATAATTTTCCATGGTACAAACCAACTCCTCTAGTTCTCCATATATAAGGCCCTACACTACACAGCCTATTCCATCACAAGCTAGCTTTTGAGTCTGTATCCAGTTTAGCCATTCTCATCACAGGCTTGAAATCTCTCTTCTCTCTGTCCTTCAAGCTAAAATGTCAGCTAGAGTTGATATTCCTGCTGATACAAGCGCTGCTGCTAAAGGAACAGCACCTCTAATAGCAGCTTCCACCCATGTAAAGGGAGGATTCAAGAAGGGGCTTGCTATCTTCGACTTCGTTCTGAGGTTAGGTGCTGTGGTGACTGCTCTAGCTGCCGCTGCCACCATGGGAACTTCTGACCAGACCCTTCCCTTCTTCACTCAGTTCTTCCAATTTCAAGCAAGCTATGATGATCTTCCCACCTTTCAGTACGTCAATCTTTTGTTTATCCTTAACTCGTGCCAAGATTAACATCTGCTTACCATTGTTAGATACCACATCACAGTTTTTTGCCATGAATTTGTTGTTACGCGGTATATAGGAGCATTGAGCTCAAATCATTGAAACCAACTGCTAATTACTGCAGGTTCTTTGTGATTGCAATGGCAATAGTTTCTGGCTATCTAGTCCTTTCCCTTCCGTTCTCCATTGTCGCCATTGTTCGTCCACACGCTACTGGACCAAGGCTCCTCCTCATTATTTTGGACACTGTAATTTCTTACACCTGTCAAATAAAATGTTATCGTTTTTTGTTTTCCTTTCAGATGTTGACATGAAAAACTATATTTCTCTGTGCTTACAGGTCGCCCTAACTCTAAACACGGCTGCCGCAGCGGCTGCTGTCGCCATAGTCGACTTAGCTCAAAATGGCAACTCAAGTGCAAATTGGCTTGGTATCTGCCAACAATTTGATGATTTTTGCCAGAAAGCCAGCGGGGCTGTGGTGGCATCCTTCATTGCAGCTGGTGTGCTCTTGTTTTTAATTGTGATTTCTGCTTTAGCTCTCCGAAAGCGTTGACAGATCAAGAGCTACTGATCCTGTTTTCTTGATTTTGCTTCTGGCTTGTTATGATCACGATGATGATCGACTGATGAACGTTTTTTTTTCTCTTTATTTTTATTTTCTGGATATTTGATGAAATTGTATGAACTTTTTATTGTATTGGGACAATCTGAAATGAAAAAAGATCATTCTGTTCCGTGTCATGAGACAACATCATCATTTGACAATTTCATTAAAATGTTACGTAATGTCGAAAGCACCGAAAAACATGGAACAAAAACACAAGATTTCAATGGAGATCAAACTCAATTACGAATTAAGGAAGCATGTCATCTTGTTTCCCAAGCAATATCCAACTACTAGAGTTTTATTGAACTAGCATATTCATTAAGCTAAATCCATACTCACTCATTGAGGGATCTCTCCACCACCGGTAGAAATCCCAATCATGATCTTTGAGCCATGATTTGCAGCAATTCACACAAGCATGCAGCCATGTTTTTGAGATCTCTAGTAGATTTTTTATTTTTATGTTTTAAAAATATTAAAAAAATAATGATTTTTTTTAAATTATTTTTTTATGTTTTCAAATCGTTTTAATATATTAATATTAAAAACAATTTTTTAAAGCTAAAAAATTATTATTTTTATATATTTTCAAATAAAAAATATTTTTAAAAATAATCACTACTATATTTTTAAATAATATCAATTAAATACCTGTAAATTTCTTGAAACACACACCAAGTACCCTTCATAAACCATAACATGTTCATGTACAACCTTTCTACCACTACTAGGATTCAAATAGAAACCTCCTTTCAGTATGCCTTAACTTACAAGTAGGTTTTTTTTTATTTTATTTTTTTTATTTTTTAATGAGGCCTTAACTTATAAGTTGATTAAAGTGCTTGGAATCAATTCTTGACTACAAGTTGAATTTGAATTCAATTAATAAATAAATTAAATTTATATGTTTAGAAAAAATAAAATTTATTTTATTTTATTTCCAGTATTACCTTTGTTATTTTCATTTTATTTCTTTCAAAATATTTTTTAAAAATATAATATAAGTACTTTGAGAATTTATAGTATTTTTAAAAATTAAATTTTATTTAAAGTTAAAATTTCACATTGAAAAGGATTAAAAACATTAGATTTTATTAAAATCTTTATGATTAGTAATTCACCCTACTACCCCACATATTTCCTAGTAACCCAGCCAGGGATGAAGCAAACAGCCCAATCCCTTAAGGCTAGTTTTGTAATTCAACCCTGCAAAAAATATATATACAGCGTCCCTCAAGACAAGAGATTAACAGCAAAAACAAACTAGACAGTAGAGTGTCTCTTCCTCTCCCTTTTCTTCGCTGTCAAAAGTCACAGCCCGGCTACACACGCATCTCCTCCTCTCTCTCACTGTTAGAAAACTAGAGCAACTTTTCCCGGGAAAATCGAAAGGAAAATCTGATCGTTTCAATTAGGGTTTTGAAGGAAATGTCACAGACAGGGAAATTGATGCCACATCTGGATCAGCAGAGCACCAAGATTCTCAATCTCACTGTGCTCCAGCGAATGGATACTTTCATCGAAGAGATTCTAATCACAGCAGCGCATGTCACTTTCTACGCTTTCAATATCGAAACCAATCAGTGGGTATGTACTTGCTTACTTCTTACTAGTTTCAAATGCTTGATTTTTTGTTTTCTTTTTTCATTTAATTATTTCTGATTTCAGAGCCGCAAGGATGTTGAAGGATCTCTCTTTGTAGTCAAGAGGTACGGTATTCTTTTTTTAATAATTCCTTTTTGTTACAAGTTTTGTGATTACTATATTAATTCTTTTTATTATTATTATTTAGGAATACTCAACCGCGGTTTCAGTTTATTGTAATGAACCGGCGAAACACAGGTTTCAGTTTGTTTATTTTGATGAGCATTTTGGATGTTGTTGATGAGTTAGTGGAGTGGGTTTTTTGAATCTTTTTGGTTTTCATTTTTGTGAACAGAAAACTTGGTGGAGAATTTGTTAGGGGATTTCGAGTATGAAGTTCAAGCACCTTATTTGTTGTATCGGAATGCATCTCAAGAAGTTAATGGTATTTGGTTTTACAATCCTCGAGAATGTGAGGATGTTGCCAACCTCTTTACTAGGTATAGAATATTTAATTTTACTTGAAAAAACTATTTAGGTAGATTTTGTTTTATGTTTAACTTGAGATTTAAATATTATGAATTCCTTGACAAGCTTTAGAGCTTGGGTTGTGAGTGCATGATTGGGTGTTTGCATTATTAGTAGCTTGTTGGATCTAATAATTAGAGTTTGATTATTTTTTACAGGATACTTAATGCTTACTCTAAGGTTCCTGCAATGCCAAAAGTAGCTTCAGGCAAAAGGTATTTTGTTCTCTTATAATTGAGTTATCTAGAATTAGTCATTGGATATCTTGTATGATTGATTCATTTGAATTACATGCATGACCTGCTGACTGCTGTTAGAACGTTCGTTTCTATGGGAATAATTATGCCTTTAATTCAGCTCAACTAAGAATCAACCCTGAATTGATTGGAATTGGCAATTGCAATCTTAACATAGTTGATTATGAAAAAAAAAAAAAGAAGACATGATCACTTCCTTGATATCTTTTCATTTTTTTTAATAATGAAGAAATATTTTGTGTTGGTAAAATAAGGAAATGATATTTTCATTTACTTTAACTCTACACCTCAAGCTTGTGTATAGAAAATTTTCTTCTATGAATATAAACAGCAGTGTATCTCCTTGATCACTTACCTGATATCTTCTCAGTTTGTTTTGTCCTCATGGGTACATTTTCATATTATCCTCTAGAATTTAAAAATCTCAATATAACTACATTTTTGTAATTGCAGATGTTGCATCATCAATTTGATGTTTACTTTCGTTGATTGATAAAATTGAGTTTTTTAGTACTGCACCTAACTTACTGCTTGCACAAACTGTGTATTACTTAGTGAATTTGAGGATCTTGAAGCAGTCCCAAATATGTCAGTGTTTGAAGGTCCCTTGGAACCTTCATCAACTGCCTCTGCTGCCAATGATAGTGCTGAAGATTCTTCATTTGAGAACTTTTTTAGTGTAAGTGCCTTATTCCATTGCTTATACTTGAAGAGTCAATTTTCATGTACAAGAAAGCTGCTATTCAGATTTTATACTTGTTCTCCAATTATATATTTGTAAGTTCTGCCATTTGTGTCATTTAGGATGACATTTATAAGCTAGATACTGTACATGGTTGTCTTATTTCAAAATTGTATGTTTTCCTACTGAAAACTATCGATCCAATGCCTGAAAATACACCTGCATTATTGTCTATTGCCTAATTTTGATCCCATTTTGTTGATGGAGTTTCTGTTGCTGTCAGAATCATAGTATTATTGTTATTGTTATTATTATTATTATTATTTAGCACTAATTTAGAACCAATGTTCATGTTTCTTCATATAAACATACATATCTTTATCTGTTTTCCTCAAAACATGTCCCCTAGTCAGGAATGAATGCTGCATCTGATGCTTCTAGATGTAATTTTAAGGGCTTGTTTTGGTTTTCTCAGAAAATAGGAAGCATGTTAATTGTTGCGTCCCATCATTGGTTCCATGGATTCCGGGATTGGATATGGTGCAAAGTAATGATACTAGGCACTGCAGCAACCTCTTGCAGAAGTGATGCTGCTGCTTAATAAATATTGATCTTTGGGTACAGCCTTGTCTAGAAAAAGAAAGATAATTATGTAGGAGTTATAAGAATTTTGGTCACCCTAACTCAGACTAGGGCAAAAAATTGAGATAGCTGACTAAGCCATGAAAAACCGGAAGTTTATGATTTTGCCGAAATGATATTTCTGGAACAAATATATTTTGGAAGCTTCCAGTCTTATGTAATTAAGCCGACAAACCCACTTGCTTGCTTTTATGCTTTTATTTTCTGATTTGGTAAAATTTTCTCTACCCTACCCTTTATTTTTTACATGCCTAATAAGTTTTTGAACATTATTCTTCCAGACTGGCATGAATATTGGAAGTACTGCTTCTACTGTAACAAATTCAAGACAGCAATATCAGCCTTCTCCCACCATTCTGTTATCCTCCCATACACCTAATGTGGTTATGCCTTCTGCACCAGTTCCACAAATACCATCTCTTCCTCTTTCATCTTTAACCACCTCAAAAAGCGTCCATGGCACTCCCGATCCAATCAGCAGTGGCAGTCATGTCACTAATCTTGTGAAGCCGTCATCATTCTTCACGCCCCCTTCTTCCTCATCTGCATTGATGGCACCCCATCTCTCCTCGCCACTGCCTAGTGCTCCTCCTTCACTTCAACCTCCCCTAAATCTGCAACGACCATATGGCACCCCAATGCTTCAACCCTTCCCACCTCCTGCACCACCACCATCTCTTACTCCTAGCTCTACTGCTACGCCACCTCTTATTAGCAGAGACGAAGTCCGTGATGCACTTCTAATGCTTGCTCAGGTACTTGATTTTTGTTCTTATCCTTGCATCTCCCTTCATGTCATTTGCTTGCGTATTGAATGCTAGATTGTATTTTTAATATCTGTACAGGGTAGAACTACAGCCTTGGATAAATAAATAGATAAGATAAGATAAGATAAAAAAGGTGCTACTTTGCTTGTATGCTCAGCGATTTTGAAATCATTGACTCTCCTTTTGAGAAAAAAGAAAAGAAAATAGAGGAGAGCATCTCCAACAAGATTACTGATTTGCTGATTTGTTCTGATGCCAGGATGATCAATTCATCGACATGTTCCATCAAGCACTGCTGAAGGTGCACCACCATCCATGAGGTGTTGAAGGGACATGGAGACTTTCCCTTTTGACAGATGTCGCAGATACAGAATGGTTGTAGCATGAGTTCTCTGTACAGCTGAAATAATGTGGGGGTATAGCTCTTGGTCAGATGGATGTCACTATTGGTTGGTTCAATGTAGTGCTGTAACAGTAGGGATAGAGAAGCAGCCTCAGAGGTTGAGCATGTGATTTAGGACACTGCTGGTTATGTATTATTGTTTAGTAATAACCCAAGGACTAAATGTGAGAAATTAAGTTTCTGACTTCCACACTAGTCAGGTTTGATTAAAATTTCTCGATTATATTTTTTTAAGCCTAAAAAAAAAAAAAAAACTCTGTTTTTTAGCTGGAAAAATAATTAATTGCAAAGGAAAAATATGACGCATGTTATAGGGGAGAGGTGGTTAGAAAATGTAGCCAGGGTTTTTTTAATTTAAAAAAAACCCATTGGCCAACCTGTTTTTTTTTTTTTTTGAAATAATCTTGGAAAAAATTCTTAGAAATTATAATAAATTGACAGCTCTTTAAATCAAGATAATATAATGTTTTTTTTTTTGGTCTAAATCTTAGTGTTTAGAAGTTTATTAGATTGAGTTAAATTAGACATTGATTAATTAGGTTGAGTTAAGTTGGTCGGGATAAAATTTTTCTAATAATGAAATGTTTTATTTACGAGACTTAAATTTAAAATCTTACTCAAAACAAACAGGATATTATTTTAAAAAATAAGAATCAACTGACTATAACTATTGAACTAACTATAACTATTATTGATTTGATAATATAATGCTTTGAATCAAGGGATAACATGTTTTGCAAAATCTTTAAACTATCAGTCCAGGATTTTTTTTTATTTTTTTATTTTTTTTTAAAGCAGAAGCAAGAACAATCATGAACTCTCTTAGGATGCAGAATTTTTGTTTATAATTCACGCGTATAAAAAATCACTTCCGGTGGTTTTTTTTATTTTTTTTATTTATTGCTTTTCATTGGCAAAATCACTATTCAAGGCTTGCATCTTTTTCACCGTCATGGATGTCTGTAAAAGGAGTGATAACGAAGAAACTGTAGGTTTAAGTCATATAGATTTTTTTTTGTTAAAGACAGTATAAAAGAAACGCCATTTTCTTAAAAAAAAAAAAAAAAAATCCCTGAAGGTTGATTTTCCAGTCCCTCATTTGATAAATAGATGAGGAAGAGGGTATCACGAGTGACAAATATCAGATAATAATTGACAAATATCATTTGATAATAATTGAGTGACCAAAGGTTTTCATCTATCCAGCTCTTGGAACCAAAGACAAGTGTATAACATTGGTTGATGATTGCTTTAGGATTCTACTGGCAACTGAAAGCGGCGACCACTCATCAGTTCAGACCACTTACAAACGCTTCCAGGCAGCCATACAAATCCACTAATTTGCAGCCATGAAAATGCATTGATTGCGAATCTTGCAACACTTGTATCAGCCATATCGCTTTTATCAGTTTCCACTTCTAGTGCGTAGTGGGGTGCAGCTCGATTCCAAATCCATCCAGTCAACACACAGACATGATCATATGCTTTTAGGATTAGACAGCAACATTTTACTGGATAAAGATCCCTCCCTCGTGTATCCTGAAGAACCAATCCGCTATTTCATCATGTCATCTGCAGTCACGCAGAACACCAAGATTATATCGAAGCCGCTTTATGCCCATCTGCCTTTGGTTATCAGGAAATGAGGAATGGGGAACAGTGACCTGAGAAAATCCCCATTTATCATCGTGATTGTCAGATATAGCTAAATAGTTAATTACACGCGTAGGGCTCTTCACCCTGCAACTCTCCCTGGCTGCCCATACCTCTCCCCTGCAAAGCAAGTTTTATTAGCATGTTGTTTGAAAAACATCAGAAAGCACTCCTGAATGACATTCGAAAAAAGAATAAGAGAAACATCATTACTGTTATGGAATCCACTACACAATTTGACATCAGAAAAATTCAGTGCTGACTGTCGCATGCTCACAGTGTTTGGGAGGGGAGAAATTGAGATGGGGATAAAATGTGCATGGAACCTGATTTTATCCTTGGGAGAAAAGCAAATGGAAGGCACAATCAACAACGGTGGAAATGTTTCCTTCCTGGTCCATCCAACAGCAAAACCATCTCCAGAAGAGAGGAGAACGGGGAAGGAAATTCGGCCACATCATTGAATGGATTTACAATTTTTCTTATTGTTTTGGTTTGTTTTCAATACTGACAGGAGAAAATTTTCAATAATTCCTCCTTCCTCTAATTTTCAAAACTCCAAATAACAGGGGAAAAATTATGTTCTCTTTTTATATTCTCACTACTTTCTCCCTTCCTGTTCGTTTCCTCACTATTCTCACCTCCCAAAGAGTCAGTGACATAAGCTTGTTTTTTGACAGCAGCCATATTTGATGAACTTTATGGCCTGATATCAGAGGCAAAAAAGCTAGTCTTCAAACAGAAGGATCTAGGGATTTTCAGACCGAAATTTAAATTTTAATACATTTTCATAGCAACTGAAGCGGTGGGGGAAAAAAAACTGAGGAAGATGATACACAGAATACACAAGAGATAGAAGAAGAGCCTAGGTTGAAGAAAGAGGGGCAAAATAATAACATGCGATAAACTCCTTTACCTTTCTTCGATGCAAATTATGTGCCAACACCGCTGTATCCTTGGTTTCTCGCTCTGCATCCTGCCGTGTCCATCATGCCTTCGGCTTCTTCACCAATCAAATTGAAATTTTTACAGTTTGATGGTGACTTATTTTGAGGAATCTGTGCACCAAGAGGAGAAATGCCATGAACAATAGTATGAACCTTAATTTTGTTTCCTTATCTCCACTTTTGCTTTCTTTCTTTCTTTTTTTTTTATTAAAAAAAAGAAGCAATAGAAGTGGATAACCAGTTTCATAAAAAATTAGCTTTCTCAACTCATCGCAATTACCAATATGTAGTCGATCACATCTTTCTAAAAAAAAAAAAAAAAAAAAGTAGCATTGCAAAATTATTCAACCATTTACATAAGTAACACATGGTCTACCATTTCTGTCACAGGAAAACAAGGTGGTAAACCCAACTTGTGAAGCAGTAATACACGTCCTGGAAAATACAATAAAATAAAGAAGTCAGCCAAATCAAGATTCTATGATATATATACTGAGATCCAGTTAGCTATCCATGTATAACCTAAATATAGCTTCTGTAAGAATTTGTTCTAATATTGCTTTTAAACGTGGGGGCACACTGTTCTTTGCTATTGCTGTCTTCACTATCAATCTCAATGCGTTCACCACAACATGTAATTTGACCTGAAGTATTATAGGCATGAAAAGTTATTACCAGCATGGCTTGCCACATTGACATCAATTGCTGGGAAAGAAGGGAGAAGTACAAGGTGCCCACACCAACTCAGAGTAACAGAAGCTTACATTGTTCATACTAAACATCTTCTTACACCGTTTTCCAAGAGCATTTTTGGCACCATGTGGACCTATTGTACAGAAGATAATCCATCATCCAGATTCTTATAGAGACAATGAGATCTATCCAGCATTTTTCAAGTTTTTTTCTGTTTTCTGCATGCAAAATAAATACTACATCCATGTGTATACTTACGTAGACGAGGAAACAAAAAAGTTCAAAGAAAACTCGAGTGCTCCTTTATATCTGCAGGTTAAGAAAGCTGCTTCACTTCTTGACAAGTATGTCGTCATCCACAAAATGGAAACCAAAGGAATGGCGTTGAAACATAGAACAACCTGGACAAGTTGGTCCTCAACTGAAGCTAATAAGCTTTGTAAAAAAGGATATCATCCAACAAATTCGGAAATGATTGAGGCCATATGCAACAAGATCGCTACCTGACCTGCAAGTCCATACAAAAACTTGAGGCTTCCCAGTCAAACAAATGAGAACTGCGGATCTAGTGATATGAGAACTGGAATAACTCTGAATAACATCAACCCATGAAACAAAAGGGGCAACACTATGATGGAACACATGTTTCTTTAAGCATATTGAGTTTTAGTTCTCACAGAATCAAGCAATGATGATGTCACCACCGCATTAGCACTGTCTATTACCAGTAATCCCCACAAGAACATTTCCCATGTTTGAAATGGTGAAATCTGCTAGTATCTCTAACAATAATTTCTCTGTTATTGATGTCGGATATGAGCTTGATAGCAACATGGCAGTCACTGCAGATACGCAAGTTCTTCATTACTCTTATTGGCGAACCAGGTGGAATGTTCATTAGACCGAAAGCAATAGCCAACTTCTCACTGTGGTTGACCAAGCTATTTTCTTTCTCTTCACTGTCCGTATCATGAAAAACAGTGGCAGTATCTGGCACATAACCCCGCAACTTCATCTCCTCCATTAGTTCTTTCAAATATAAATCAATCTCCTCTGACATTGGGTGAGATTTGTCACCCATAGAGAACTGGAAAACCCGATTCTTTACTTCCAACCAGCTTACTCCTGGTTCCTTCTTAACGTTCCTATCTCTCATCGCTGTCCTTACTTTGGAGACATCCTTCCACCTCTTAGCAGATGCATGAATGTTTGACAGGAGGACATAAGTTGCTGAATCCTGAGGATTAAGCCTAAGAATTTCTTCAGCAGTCCTTGTTGCCATGTCTGCATTTCTGTGGATTCTACACGCAGATAACAAAGTTTTCCAAATCACAACATCTGCTTCAAGAGGCATTGATCTTATCATGGCCTCTGCTTCATCCAAACATCCCGACCTACCAAGTAGATCAACCACACAAGTGTAATGTTCCAGTCTAGGCTTCAATCCATATTTCTCTACCATCAACTTGAAAAATCCCATCCCTTTTTCCTTCAATCCATTATGACTACAAGCATAAAGCAAGCTTAAGAAAGTAACATCATTTCCCCCCACACCCTCTTGCTCCATCTGCTCAAATAAATGAACAGCTTCCTCTCCTCGCCCATGAAATCCATAAGCAGCAATCATCGAGCTCCACAAAACAGAATCCGGATGTTCACAGTCCAACAAAGCTTTCATTGAATCTTCCAAACACCCACACTTTGAATACATACTGATCAATGAACTAAGCACTGCAACAGCAGAATTAGCTCCAGCTTTGATCGCTTCAGCATGGATCTGCTGACCCTGAAAAAGAGTTGCCAGTTCAGCACTAGAACTAATTACACTCACCAACGTAATCTTATCTGGCCTGAGGCCAGACATTTTCATCATATTATACAAATCCAAAACTCCCTCAAAGTGCCCATTTTGAGCATTACCTGCTATAAGTGTATTCCAAGCAACCACGTTGCGTATCGGCATAGCTTTGATAACTTTCTCTCCTTCTCCCAAGCTACCGCTTTTCATATACATATGAGCCAAAGAACTCCCAACAACCAAATTGAATTCATACCCATATTTCAACACATAAGCATGAACCTGCTTTCCTGCACATGAAGCTCTCAAACCTGCACAACCTCTAAGTACACTACCTAAAGTGAACTCGTCAGGAAAAAACCCCAACTCATGCATTTCTCTAAACAGAAACAACCCATTTTCGTTAAATTCAAACTGAATCAACCCAGAAACCATTGCATTCCACGTAGCAACATTTCTTTCAAGCATTTCATCAAACACCTTAATCGCACTGTCCAAATCACCATGTTGCACATGACCATTTATCAAAATGTTATGAGACATGATGTTTCTCATTGGCATTGCATTAAAGAATGCTATAGCTTCTTGTATTTCTCCCATTTTGAAGTACATGTTCAGTAGGTGATTTCTCACAAACTTGTCTTTGAAGTAATACCCAGAAGTGATAGCTAAAGAATGGAGCTGTTTTGCTATCAAGAGAGACTTTTGGGGTATGGAAGATTGGATGAGATAAGAGAATAGATGTTGGTCCGTCCATATTTCTGCATTGTATGTCTTAAAGGCTTCTTTTATGCGTCCTGCAGAGCAAAGGCTTTTGAACTCTCCTTCAATATCAGAGATAGATGAGGCAGCGTTCTCTGTGCTTGTAGAGAAAAAACGGTGGAGGTGACAAAACCAACTTTTTTCTCCTCCAATTCTTCTAACAGCTATAGCCATTAACAGACTCTAATATAGGAAACCAAGGGTTTTGTAGGAGAAAAAGTTAAAAGTTCGATGGTGAAGTTTACTCGAAGGCATGGTGGTGGTTGTGGCAGTAGCCGAGTTACAGAATGATTAAATCATTCTGTAAAAGTTTAGAGTTTGATGGTGAAGTTTACGCAAATTTGCCAAGTTTTTCTTTTATTAGATGTAGTGGGTGAATGAAATAAAAATAAAAATTTATGTACTTTCTTTTTCAATTATAGATATTAAATCTTTATATAAAGATTACCAAATTCTCTAATAAATATTTTCTAAAGTAATCAAATTTGTTCCCATAAAGGAATCTAAATTCATCTATTGTAAATCCCATTTTTTTTATTTTTTTATACTATCTCTCTTAAAATAATCAAATTATTTTTCTTTCTTTTCATTTAGGCTTAGATTTTATAATTGCAATTATTTTTTAAAGTATTTTTTTTATAAATATATTAAAATATTTTTTTATTTTTTAAAATTATTTTTAGAATCAACACATTAAAATAATCTAAAAACAAAAAATATTAATTTAAAAAAATTAAAAAAATTTTAAAATTTTTTAACACAAAAATTAATATATACTTACAATTATAAACTTAAAATCTGAAAATTAAATTTTTTATAAGAAATGGTCAAAAATAAAAAAATAAATAAAAAATCATTAATAATATCTAAAAATAAATTTTTTTATAAGAAATTAAAATTAATTTATCTTTAATTAAAATTAAATAGCCAAAAACAAAATCTGAAAATTAAATTAAAAAAACATAAAATTTTATATAATTTATCTATATTAATGTGTGAGAGATAATAACAGTGAAGACTTGCGTAATGATTAATTATATAAAATCTAGCGATCCAATCACTTGGACACGACTGATAACTACCTTAACCATACCGACGATGGCCACATTCTTCTAGATTGCAGGAAGACAGAGCCATCGTTCCTGTGAACGTACGTTTCTCCACGTCACCGATAAAAAATTCACTGCCACGTCACCAAAACCTTCTTTTCTTTTCCAATGCACCCTATAGCTCAGCAGACCGTTCTTTCTCCTCCTCAGCGTCTCTCTACTTCAACTCAATTTTCCTGGGAGCCAACCGCAAAAATTTTCCCGCTGAGTTTCTCACTTTTACTCTTACATGGAAGTTAAATTGCAGCATCATAGCTTCTTAAATTCAAGGTGCTCAATTCTGAATTCTATATTTTTTCTGGTTCATTGCAAGTTTTCTTTTTTTTACCATAAATTTTGACCGTGTAATTGTAGAGTAGCTAGGGTTTTTGGAATCTCTGCTTGTTTGGATGCCGAGAAACTGAGAGAAAATAAAAGAGAATCAATATCCAAAACTAGACTTTCAATTCCAGTTGTAAATTCACTTTCCTTTCCTTTTCTTTTTGAAAGACTGTAAATGTGTAGTATACTGCTTGATCGGTTCGATCAAGGTTTTGTGCAGCTATAATGGTTCGTCTTGCGTTGAATTTTTTATTGTGTTTGCTGTTGGGCGTGTAAATTGGTTTGTTCATGAAAAAAGATAAATTCTTGGATATCATGGTTTTCGGCTATATCTATAAAAGGAGAACAAGGAATTGGGGAACTTGTCGGAAATAAATGATGATGTTAGAAATATTAATGTCTGGCGTTCTTTCATTACAACATTAATGTGGTTAGAGCTAACTGTTGAGGTTTCTATTGCAGCTCTTCAAATCCATGGCTTCCACAAAATTCTATTGTTCCCAGTATCTCCTGCAAAAGAGTAGCTCATTTGGATTATCTACTGATCAATTGGGGTAACTCAAGGAAAAGATGCCTTGTGAAGCTTGCATTGCGAGGGAATGGTAACCAGAGTCTTAATTACCAATTGGTTCGATATAAGAAATTTAATCTGGCATATCGTAAGACAAGAAGGATGGGCCACCTTTTTCCCCTATCATCTGCTGATGATGGTGTAACTGTCAATGGTAGTCCTTCTGCTAGTACCAGTAGTGACGTGGAGGAAATGAGACTTAAACTCAATCAGTCACTACAAGGTGATGATTCAAGTGATAAACTTGTTCAATCTTTACATGATGCAGCAAGGGTTTTTGAGGTGGCAATTAAAGAACAGGGTTGGCTACCGAAGTTTTCCTGGCTTTCAATGTCCTGGCTTGGTGTGGATAGGAATGCATGGCTGAAAACGCTGTGCTATCAGGTTTATTCTCAGCCCTAGGAAAGTTATTGGATAACATGCATCATCCATACACCCATATACTTTCTTTTTCTGCTGTAAGATATGCATGTCTGGTTTTGTTATATTATATTGACTTGGCCAATCAATCTTATTGAACATAAATACTCGGTCATTGACTACTGCTAATCCCATGATGTTACTAGGCTCTGTTCTTGAGAGCATTCCAGTTGGGTTGCATAATCTTTTGTTGGTTTTTGGCTATATCAGTTTAACAAAAAGAAAAATTGTGATACTTTATCATTGAGGACAGTATTATTGCGACTTTCACTGGATCATTGCTAGTTTGTCAAACATGATGTCATGCCACCTCCCCAAACTCTTAATGTTGATGCTGACATTCTCTTTTATTGACACTCTTGCGGTTCTGCTGCAAGAGTCCTCTGCATCTATCATCAAAATTATAAATTTTTTTGTCTGGGGCAGCACTGCAATAAGTACCCTATAGTTCATTGCCGCTGCTGAGGCCTCGACCTCTACAACCTTTGTTACAACGACGTCCACCACCATCTGATTTCTATTATAACTTCTTGTAAAGGCTATTCAAACAAATAAAAAAATTCATGTAAAGGCTGAGGTACTCATCACTGTTCAGCTTTAACACAAATCAATGCAATTATTATAGTGCCCTTGCCAATTGTCATTTCGATAACATTAGATAATTTAAATGTAAGTGATATGTGATCTTCATTAGATTGTTCATTTTGGTGAAGGGAGCTCTTGTTAAGTTCTTTGGAGTCCGTTTTGAGGCCCAGGGATGATGCATTTCCTAAATAATTTAATGGTCCACGGTTGGTTGGGGTGGTGTTCGTGTGGGTTTATTGTGATCTTTTGCACAAACATTTTGTTGTAACTTTTCTTATATCATCTATGTTTCTGTTCTTGGTAATTTCCTTAAATAAACATCTGTACTAACTTCTCTGCATATACTTGATAAGTGATGTGATGTGAATCATCTGGTCAACTGACTATCATCCTTTAAGACATCCAAATTTGTTATTTTTAAAATTTTCACTTTTCTCAACATGTATATTTAGTTTCTCTGCAACAAACAATATCATTCTTATTTCATCCTCATAGAAACTTTTGGCTCCAAGTTCTCTACATTTTCATAATTTCTTTCAAAATGCTTCCTATTTGCAGTTATTGTTGCCTTTTTCTTCTTCAGTATACTTTTTAGCAGACACATTTATTGCATTGTTTTTCTGAATGGTGTTCTGAAGATTTAGGCATGTGTATTGGTGTACATATCAGCTGGAAGTCTTACAAGCAATCTTTTGACCTTTGAGCTCTTCGCTATTTTAGTCTAGAACATTATTTAGCATTTCTGATGTTTCATGTATTTCTCAGGCTTCTGTTTATTCCTTACTACAAGCAGCATATGAGATTTCTTCCCAAGGTGATGGTAAAGACAGAGATGTGAATATTTTTGTTCAAAGGAGGTGATAAATAATATCTATTTCAGATCACCATTTCTTGTTTGTCTGACTCCTGTTAAAGCTTCCAGAATCTTGCCTAATTTTGGTCTAATTTATTTAAAATTTTACTCCCATTGTTTGATATGTGCGATAGATATATACAGCAACTAACACATTGCACATCTTTCATTCATGAAATAAGGATCCAAGACCTCTTTCCTAATTGAATCAATGATCATTTTTGTTATTGCATTTTCAAAATTACTTGGAGCAGAATACTTGGTCATATATGGCCGACTTTTACAACATACTTTGATAAGATTGTACATTAAACAGATTGGTGAAAGCTTGCCCATTGTTTCCTGATAGATACTATTGCTAACCATCCAATCAAACTTTTGGATTTCGAAGTTTGTCCAGTAGGCTATAGTTCCTTCTGTCCTTTACATATTGCATCGGAGACCTTTGATTCCACAATTGCCATTTCTGTGTTGTTTGAAATCAACATTAATTGTGTATTTTCTGTGCTGACCTTCTGCATCGGTTTCCACATACCTATGCTTTTACATCTGTTTTAACTTTTTATGATGCAGTATTTTACGGCAATCTGCTCCCCTAGAGAGCTTGATCAGGGATAAACTATCTACTAAACAACCTGAAGCTTATGAATGGTTTTGGTCTAAGCAAGTTCCGATGGTGGTGGCATCTTTTCTTAATTATCTTGAAGAGGACCCACACTTTACTTCTGCCACTGCTGTGTATGTCATCGTCTCTCTCTTACTGCTTTTTGAGGTTTCCAGTAATTATTGCAGTTTTGATATCCTTGTGAGAATAAGGTTATTTTGATTTACTTTCAGGTTTGGCAAAGGCTTGTCCTCGATTTCAGGCAATGGAAGTGATATTTCACTTCTTTTACTGGCACTGACATGTAATGCTGCAATCACAAAACTTGGCACCACAAAAGTTTCTTGCCCACAATTCTTCTCCATGATCTCAGATATAACTGGTAGATTGATGGACATGCTGGTTGATTTTATTCCTGTACGCCAAGCTTATCATTCTATAAAGCATATTGGTCTACGCAGAGAATTTCTTTTCCATTTTGGGCCTCGATTTGCGGCATGCCGAGTAAAAAATGATCGTGGATCAGAAGAGGTGATTTTCTGGGTTAATCTTGTACAGAAACAGCTCCAACAAGCTATAGATAGGGAGAAAATATGGTCAAGACTAACTACTTCTGAAAGTATTGAGGTTAGTGCCAATGGCTTATGTGCAAGTTTAGAGTATAGTTGAGGCTTTTCATTACCTGTTAATTTAGACCATGCTAAAGTTTAAAGTGCCAATCATCAGTCTCATGCTCCCCATTCTGAACATATACTGTATTCTGGGAGAAGGATTGGATGGATAACCAAAATAGTTATTGGCATGTGGTGTTGTTTCGGTTTAGGAATATGGAAGCAAAGGGGGAAGGAGGATAACAGTGAAATAAGGAGGTCTGTCACAGTACTGAAGATAAATGCATAGGATGTAACAGATACAGTACACTGCAATCAACCTTCTTTCACTGTGGGTTTAATTCTGTAAATTGCATAATTTTGCTACCTAGAAGCAATTTACTGATGAAAAGAAAAAGCTCCAATTTTGTGAAGACGTGCTTTCACTTGCAAAAGTTTATAGAAAAACAATTATAGCATAAAAATAAACCTAGTTTATGAATTGTTGAGGTCTGAATATCGAATGTTAACCCTTTTTTTATGATGATTATTGGGCTACACTAATGGTTTTGTCTCCTCATAGAAACCCCATCAATTCCACTTTTGTTGCTTGGCCTTGAACATATTTGTGATTTCCCCTTCCACTCAAAAGAGGCACTTTGCTAGTCTGAACAGGCATTGGCTACAGCACTTAGGCATGCTTGCATATGAACGGTCTAGAGATATACATTTATCTATTAAATTAACAATAAATGAATAGATATTCCTTTAATCATGTAGAGCCGTTGTTGAATGCAGGTTTTGGAGAAGGATTTGGCTATATTTGGATTCTTCATTGCCTTGGGAAGAAGTACACGATCCTTTTTATCAGACCATGGATTTGATGTTCTAGATGATCCTATTGAAGGCTTCATAGGGTAGCCCTTCTCTTTTCTTTTCTTCAACAATAATTAATAAAATTTGATTTAGATTTCTTTTGCTTGGATGTCTATCATTTTATGAATTTTCTTGCAGGTACCTTATTGGGGGTAGTGTTTTGTACTATCCTCAGCTTTCATCAATAAGCTCCTATCAGTTGTATGTAGAGGTGAGTCAGCGTGCATATTTACTAACATTATTATTAAACATTCTGTCTCATAGTCAATAACATGATTTTCAACTCCATAGGTAGTTTGTGAGGAGCTGGATTGGCTTCCTTTTTACCGAGGCAACGTTGGCACCACAAAACTGTCTCTTGGACACAAAAATAAACAAAAGGGTCCTCCAAATGCTGAAGCTATCCCTCAAGTATTAGATGTCTGCTCTCACTGGATGCAGAGCTTTATTAAATACAGTAAATGGCTACAGAATCCATCCAATGTTAAGGCAGCAAGGTTTCTTTCCAGGGGGTAATTGAACTTATCTGCCCTAGTTATTACAAAACGAATAGTAATTCTTTGATTTAACAACATCTTCCACTTTCATTGTTTAGGCACGCCAAATTAATGGAGTGCAGGGAAGAACTAGGAATGTCTTGGTAAGCTAATGGAAGCAAAACTTGGAGTTTTTCTCTGATGTGCACATGAAGCATGCTCATAAAGACAGAAAACTAGTCCTAAAGTTATGAATGAGATGTGTATTCTGTGATAAAAAACGAAATGGGCTTCAATGATTAAAAACCTTTAAAAGTGCTAGGAATGGATAGAAATCTATAGAAACCAAAACTGATCCGCCATTGGAATTTTCTGGCATTTCAGTCAATATCCAAGCTTTTATTGAGATTTTGACTTGAGCTGCATGTTCTGTCAAAGAATTGTTTCATTTCAATTCATTTTGTTTGTAAGGAGATGATTTCTACCATTGTCCAGTTATGTTCGCTTGAAATGTTTTTTGAAATGATTCATAATTGTGGATTACAATTTACACTTAAAAATTGTGATGCAGGAAAATGACAGAAAGCAATATCAATTGTTCTGTTGAGATAACAAGACCTGAAATTAATTTGATGACTTATAAAGAGACAGATTCATTCAACAAGGTTTTTCTCCTTCCTTTAGTTCATTTCTTTGTGGCCCATTCTTCACAGTTCATTTTGGAACTTGGAAGACTCAACTTTCCATGTGAACATATATGTCACAAGGATCTGTTTTCCTATGGCGTGGGTCTGAGAAGAGAGGGAGGCTGTGGCTGAAAGCAGGATAAATTTGACAAGGGTAATTTGGTCTAATCAATGACATAACATTTATGAGGATGTGAAAACAGCCTCATTCATGGCATAATGCTTAAAGTGAAAGAAGTACTTGGTTTCTTTGTTTTCTTGTTGGGTTGCAGCTTGCTCCTGTCATTGATATTTAACCTCTACACACGAGCTTCCATTTAGACCAGTTGTCCATGTTGTTGTTCCGTCCTATATGCCAATAGAATGATTGTGCTTTTCATTTGGTGTCAGGCATTGGAGAGTGTTGAAGGAGCTCTTGTGAGACTTGAAAAACTACATCAGGAGCTGCCTGCATCAAGCTCTAATTCTGGGAAAGAGCATATAAAGGCTGCGTGTTCTGATCTTGAGAAAATAAGGAAACTGAAGAAAGAGGCTGAATTTCTGGAGGCATCTTTCAGAACAAAAGCAGCTTTGCTTCAGCAGGTATGCTATTAGTTTCATTGTAATACACCCTACAGCTTATTAATGACCACTGACTGCATTCCATTTGTTTCACGGCTGGCCTGTACTTGCAAATGATTATGCTGCATTCTTTATTCCAAAAAGGTGCACCACAATTTCTTCATCATGTGTTCTCTTAAAAGGCAGCTTTATACCTCCGTGTTTAACAGATAGTTCTCATCTTTATTAAAATTTGTATATCTTACTAATACTTAATTGCTGATTGCATCATCAGGGAGAAGATGAAAGTAGTCTACAATCTTGTATTAGTGAGCAGCAACAATACTTGAAAGGGAACGGGAGGAAGAATGCTGATGTAAGGCTAGATAGAAGTAAAAGGTATTAAACTTTTTCTGTAGGTTTAAGCTCTTCCCAACATGTTTGAGTTTCTTGTTTCATGCTATTGTCTGATTTATTTCCTGCTCAATAGTGATTCCTTTCTTTTCTTTTTGAGTTATCAGTAAATTTCAAGGACTGTGGAACTTCCTTGTGTACTCTCCAACCAAGAAGCCTGGCCCTGATGTGGCAGTTATTGATGCATCTGTATGCCCTCCCTTCACGATATGTCTACAATTGTAACTGTTTGTGGATGGAGTCTTTTTTTAATTGTATATGTTTGTGAGTACTTTGGAAGTTTTTTTCTCAATGAAAGCTTCTTGATTGCAACTAGCTTAAAACTAGATCCTTGGAAGAAAAACTAAAATGAATTACATAGCTTTATTTTCGGAAAGTAAAAATAAAAGCACTCCTCATTAGCCATTTGATAAGCAGATGACCTTGAGCTGTTTTTTTCTTCTTATTTCTATGAAGTCCTTTGACCTTGAGTTATTCTTATTGAAGTGCTGCATTCAGAGAGAAAAATTAAGGCACTGGCAGATATTTTTGTCCTATAGGATGTTATTTGTTAGGTATGTTACTGTGCTGTCCTATTGAATTTAGTGCCACAGTTTGGTTCTGGAAGCATTATATTTCCCATTTTGAAATGCCAACTTAAAGGCAGAAAGTCTGGTTCATGCTAACAATAATAGTTGGAATTTCTCTTGGATATTAAATAAACTGACTTGACTAATTCGTACATTTAGACTGTTTTGATTATTAGCAAACAATTAATCGTACATGATGAATGATCTGTGGAATTGAATGGCAACATTGTCTATTGGTTGAACTAGATGGTTAATTATCCTGTTTTTTGAACCACTTGTTGCTTGTAGTGCCTATAGTTAAAGGCCATCTTTTTACTAGTTAAATGGAGGTGTTTCAAGAGTATATCCCTTCTACTAGCAGCTCCCTATTAGCAATGAAGTAGCTACTAAAAGCAGACCAATAAATATGGGAAACTTTTTGTAGACCTAACTTTATTTGTTTCCTTTTGTGGATAAATTTTGATGCACTTCTTCATATCTACCTCTTGTCAGAAAGAAAGAAATTATGAATTTATACAACTTGCAAAACTTCAATTGCAACTCTTTCATGAGAACATCATATAGTATAGTTTGGTATTCCACATTGTACATGCTGGAATTCTTGATCTTGATGTTGTTGAGGGGAAGTATACTAAAGGAGAGAGGAGTAACAGTGCCAAACCCAGTTATTAGGACTCCTTAATGTTTAACATTCTTGAATAGCGATGACTGTCAATACTTTCTAAATTAAGGTTATTAATAACATTTCTTACCTATTTAAGTGAATTTTATCAGCTGTGGCTTTTGGTTCTCACCTATTTTCATGCTAATGTTGTGCTCTGAAGTACATTGTTTTCCTTCAGGAGTTGATTAATTTTTATTAAAATGGAAGTTATGTAAAGTTGGTTTGGTAAATGCAGGGAGATGCAGATATTGGGCAAACTACTACAAGTATGGGTATTGGAGAGTTGGAGTCAAATGAAATTCATCGCTTTGAACTTCTAAGGAATGAACTGATGGAACTTGAAAAACGAGTTCAAAAAAGTACTGATCAATATGAAAATGAAGAGGTGTGTCTCATGCTTTTTAACATCTCCTTTGTAACATTTGAATGTTATAATGGTTTTTTTCCTCCATGTAATAAATTCAATGCACGTGCTTGTACAGTTCTAAAAACATGAATATACCTGATATGGAATGTGGGAAACAAATTTTGTAACATTGTAAACTGGTCCTAGTGAAGTAGGTAAGGGCTTTTTTGAAGTAGCTGCTTGCTTGGCTTAATTTGTACCTCTATGGTTGCAAGTCCATAATTATTATTATTGCTCCAAGCAACGACTCCTTGAGACCTCTTTTTCTTAAAATAGAATGTAACTTACATTGTAGGATTACTTGGAAATGATTGCTTTTTGTTATTTTATATAATATCAACAAGGTTTATTTATAATGACTACTGCCAACTATGTATTCTTGACATTATTCTTATGAGATTCTATGTAACTGCTTAAACTTTGTTTTATTTTTAGGATATTAAGGCTACAGATGATGGTGCTAATTACCATGATGAGGCTGCAAGCTCTCAATTAATCCAGGTTCCAAGGAATGAAAATATCATCGAAAAATCAATTGTTAAGCTAAAGAAAACAAGCACGGTACGACTAGCACTTTCCATTCTTTCATAATTGGTATAGTATTGTATATCTTTCAAGCTTAAGCATGTGCCATCACATCAATGAGTGGACACGATTTCCTAATGTGCTGTGCCATGTTGGTATTAATTGAATTTTTCTTTTCTTGCACCTTTGTGTTTCGTGATCAAAATGATTTGGTTGGGTTGATGACAGTGGACATTTAATTGGTTCATTGAAAGCTAGATGAGTAAAGTCATTCGTAGGCCAAATATATCAACTAAAATGAACTTGTTTCTGCTGGAACACTGAACATCTTCTTGTACCTGTATCGGTGTTTGTGCAGGAATGCTAGGGATGCTGAAACAAACGCAAAATAATGCTCATTTCTTTGAATTGTTTAGAAGAAAAAAAGATCATTAGGATTTGAAACTCACTCCCATTTAAATCTTTCTATTCTGTGACTACTACATGATGTATGGCATTTAGGTTTTCAATTTTAGAACTCAGTTCCTGGACTGTTTGCACCTCATTGATAATATATATGGTTAAATATGTGCAGGATGTGTTGCAAGGAACTCAGCTTCTAGCTATTGATGTTGCTGCTTCAATGGGGTTGCTTAAAAGGCTCTTGATTGGAGATGAGTTAACAGAGAAAGAAAGAAAAACTCTCCGGAGAACTATGATGGACTTGGCATCAGTGATACCTATTGGTGTTCTTATGCTTCTTCCTGTAAGTGCCATCATAAAATTACCCTCATAAACAGTGTATCATTTTAGTTGTTTCATTTTCATCCTTTCATTAATCCTCAAATCACACAACTCTTAAGTATCATGACTTCTCATTGATTCATCTGGCAAGCTTGGTTTGTCACTTCTCCTTCTATTTGTGGTGAAATTGTTTCTGGTAAACTAAATGGTGCCTTGGAACAATCCAGTCATTTAGAAATACTCATCCATGTTGCTATGTGGGAGGTTTGTATCCAGATATATAGAACTTGTAATTATCCGTCATTGCAGCTGCGTTATTTCTGTGGCACAGCTTGTGGATCACCCTGTTCATTGTCATACTGTCTAAGAAATCCAGTTGTCAACCTTAATATATTCAGAAAGTCTAGACCGTAACCAAGCTTCTATCTGGTATGTTTAGGCATAGTACTGTGTCAAAAATTGTTAGTTCTTGTGCAAGTTCAAAAAAGGGGGGGATGGATGCCTAAAAAGTTCCAAGCATAAAGAGCTTGGTTAGCTTCAAGTGCACTATTAAACTAACTACAAATTGGCCAGGTTCGTTTCAAGTTCATAATCTGATCTGTCCTTCGGATCTGGGTTGAGTCTGCACTTATTTTATCGCAACTGATTGAAGCTGCACCTCCACCATATAAAAGATACTTTGAATTTTTTTGAGTGCAGAATTTTGTGTGTTAATTATATATGGTCCTCAGAATTGGGTTTCTTGTAACACATGGAAAACTGAACTGCATCTCCACAAAAATCTCAATCCAAATCTGTGATTCCCCATTTTACATCTATTGGCACTGCTTTTTCCACCGTGACCTGATGTAGAAAGGATAATTTGTGCATCTTAGGTTACTGCTGTGGGGCATGCAGCAATGTTGGCTGCTATCCAGAGATATGTGCCAGCTTTGGTGCGTTTTTTCTGAGCCAATAAATTCCTTTTTTTATATTCTTATTTAGATGTCAAATCTCCAATTACCAGGTGCTTTTATAATATGTTCTTTGGCAGATACCATCCACATATGGACAAGAAAGGTTGGATCTCTTGAGGCAACTTGAGAAAGTGAAGGAAATGGAAACGAGTGAACTGGATACCAAAGAAAATGGAGAAGTACTATCCTGATCAGAAGCAGCCCAGATTATGTACAGTCCGACAGTGACCAAAAACCCTTCAAGATTAGGTAACTGGTAAATTACACTATATAATATCACCTGTTTCTGAATCCCATTGACAATAAATTAGCATATAGGATTTCATTCCATGTATCTGGTATTCCAGGTAGGCACCAATGACTGCAGTCCTGTGGAGCATCAACCGGAGTGCCGGGCTCTCGATGACGAGAAGGGTGGCCGTCGTACCTGAACTGTGACAGATGCGTAATGTTTAAGAACCGAACCTTCCTGTCTCCATAATCCATCTCTTTGATTACAGTAGAAATTATTTGGTTGTACACTGGCTCAGGTTCCAGCATCATGTAGTTTGCCTCTGGTTGTATATCAACATCACATCGGCCCCCCTCAGCCCACGTACCATTCCTGCAAATTTTTCATATTAAAAAAAAGTATATACTGACATATTACCCCAATGCATAATCTGGATTGAGATAATCCACGTCCGCACGAATCCTAGCTGGACGTGCGCCAGGAATATTTACCTGTAATGTACTGGGGAGTACCCACGAAAGAAAACACGTGTCCCTTCGGGGCTTAAATTTTCACCCCATGACTTCCATGTCTGGAGAGATTTTTGAAATGCTTCCATAACATTCAACGACATGTTAACCTTACCTCCGTCCTCGAAGTAGTTACCCCTGCACGTACCAAATTGTCAGCGTGACTTTGTGGTCAGCAATAAATAGGAACTGCAAAATAAGGGAGAAAATCTCATACGTCTTGACGGTTTTATCTTCATTCCACCAATGCCCTGTGTTGAACATCAGAACGTCAGCCCCTTCCCAGTTTCTGGAAAACCAGTGCAGCTGGTCGACCTTAATCGTCATTTTGATGCCAGCCGGTGAATTCCGAGGTGGGCGGCCGATGAATACCAGAAAAGGTGCCCTATAGTATTCAACGGTGAGATTGTATTCGCTGAAGCGCATGGAGAGAAATCCTTTGTGTTTTGTTATTGGGTTCCCGTTCTCTTCATATATTGAAGACTTGTTGGAAACCCCTTGAGCAAGCATGCACAGGAAAGACTCCCACTGGTTTCTGCCAACAGAGTCCCCAGCAAACACAACCCTTCCATTTCTGCCTCTGTTTAGGATTTCACTTGCATTAAATCTGAGTAGAAACAGGAGGAGTAAGTTGAGGAAAATCTCAATACAGGAAGGGGCGGAGTTAGAATTATTTATTAGGAGGGGTCAAAATTAATATAACAAGATATAATATTTGTTCAGTAGTTATTGTCGAAACATGAAGAGTTAAAATAAGTTGAATCAACCTGTCAACTAGTGGATAAATTATTGATTTTTCTGTTTCAACCAATCCTTGACATAAATCAGCAATCGATGACATGTTTTTTAATTTTGAATGATTGAGTACATGATTGGATGACAT
>Ga0325405_1001108_pt1 | contig 27132 bp, 26 predicted proteins | sample PopdelMetagenome_21_FD_205663 | JGI IMG/M metagenome (GOLD analysis project Ga0325405, IMG submission 205663) | Populus deltoides microbial communities from Bellville, Georgia, United States - Xylem-Control-R2 | ecosystem: Host-associated > Plants > Phyllosphere > Stem > Wood/Secondary xylem...
AAACGACAAACTTACTGACAGTTTTGCTTGCATCTACCATTCAACCAAGATATAATATCTTGCCGAACAATTTCAACATTCTCATCAGTTTCTCCAAAAAGCAAAGAATGCACCATTCCATCATAAATCTTTATCGTCTTGTCTTCGCTTTTTGCCTCCTCATACAAACTTTCGCTCACTTTTGGATCAGTGACAACATCCATACTACCATGTAATAGAATAAATGGAATGGTAACATTTCTCAAATTTTGACTCAAATAATCAGTAACCCTTAGAAGCTCAACAACAGTTCCCAATCTTGGTTTCCCCCTATATCTCATCGGGTTCATTTCTGCAATTGGCACTTTTCTCTCCACTTTGATTGACTTGTGCAGAATGCTAGCAGCTGGAACTATAGCTAAAGTAGGCAAAAATTTTGCCACCAATAATAGAATATCAGAAATTGGCCATCTGGGTTTTATATTATCAGAGATTTTGCACATGGGGGCGACCAAAACTGCACCATCAAACCCTTTAGGGTTTGCTAAATGAATCAAGAGACAAATAGCACCGCCCATTGATTCACCATACAAAAAGAAAGGCAACCCATGAAACTGTGTGTCATTCTTGATGGAATCAAAGAAAGAAAGACAGTCTTGAACAACAAGATCAACATTGGGTACATAGCCCTTAAGGCCTTGAGACTTACCATGGCCTTCAATGTCAAGTCCAAAGCAGGCAAAACCCATCTGAGCTAGGAAGATAGCCGTGGACTGAAAAGTCCAGCTGATGTCGTTTCCATAACCATGAACCATACACATAACGCCAAGTGGAGGATCGGTGGAGATTGGGAGCCATGATCTTGTGAAAAGAGAGAGGCCTCTTGGTGATGTGTAAGATGACCGTGAAGCTTTGATCCCTTGTTGTTTGTAGTACTCATCCTCTGGGGTATTGCCCCAAAAGTGGACTTCTGTTTCACGGGGCTTGAGATTTTCTTGCTCCATTTTTAGAGAAGACTAGGGATTTTTGGAGGGTTGTTCTTGTTCTTGGGAAGATAGATGTGGGTGATATTGTCGTCGATTGGCTATTTTAATGTGGTTTGGACTTTTTTTTCCCCTTGGACCATCTCCACTGGAGAAGCGAAATGGATAGTAAAAAATAAAAAAAATTAATATTTTAACTTTTTTTTAATTGTTTTTCATACTCTAAGAATATCTCTTTTTAATTGTTTTTCATACTCTAAGAATATTTCTAATGAAAGATACTATTTTAAAAAGATAAATTGATAAAATAATATTTTAAATAGTATAAATATAATTTTTTTTACCATACATATTTCAATAAAAAAAAACATTTAAAAGTTAATTTTATTAGAGTGAAATAAATAAGTATTTTATTTTTTTAATGATTTTGATGTTATTTTTTTTCCACATAACTAGATTTAATTAGTTTATTCTTTTGTTGGCCTCACTTTGTTAGTTTTAGTTTTTTTGAGAAAAATATAGAAATAATATTTCTGAAAAAAAAAGATATTTTAGCATTGTTTGGCTTTAGCATCTTCAATGAAGAAGCTAAATGGATAGCCAAAAATAAAAAACTAAAATAAAAAACTAAGGTTTTTTATTTTTGACTATCCATTTAGCTTCTTCATTGGAGATGCTCCAGGGAAAAAGCAAAAAGGAAAAAAAAAAAAACTAAAATATCTTTTCTTTCCCATAAATGCTATTCTTACATCTCTCAAAAGAGTTAAAACTAACAAAGTGCGGCGAATAAAAAAATAAACCAATTAAATCTAGACATGTGAAAAAAAATAACATCAAAATTATTTTAAAAAATAAAACACTTATTTATTCCACTCTAATAGAAATGACTTTAATTTCAAATGGTTTTTTTTTATTAAAATATACATGATAAAAAAAGCTATATTTATACTATTTAAATTTTATTAATTTACCTTTTTAAAATACCATCTCTCATTAGAGATGCTATTAATGTTGGGGGCATTTTACAGGTAGGTGGCTTACTTAGGGCTGGGCTGGCCCTGGTTTTGCCTAACTCAACTTGCAGGATTTCCTATCTTTTTACGAAGCAGCGACGTTAGCGATCTCCTTACATTTATTTAGCTCCTGCTTCTGCAAAATCCTACCTTCATGTTCTCTGTGGATTCTTATGTTGCATACCTTACATCGACAAGTGTTCTGATAATGCAGTCGAGAGTATGGTTGGATATATGGTAAAACAAAATACGAAATTGATGCTTTTTTTTGTTGCATTCCTCTTCATGTTTCTGTAAAGTTAGAATATGATCAATTATTTTTACACAAAACATATCAAAATAATTGAAACTATTTTTGCACAGAATAATTTTGTCTCTTAAACTGTTTTGAAATTAATTAATTTTTATTGTTTCAAAATAATAAAGAAAATGAAACATGCTTTCTCTGTCTTTACTATTCTCCTATATTTATTTATTTATTTTTTTATCTTGAAACAATAATAAAGAATTATTGAAAGGATAAATAGAGTAAGTGAGCCTTAGATTTCGTTTAGCATTGTAGGATGGTCCGATTTGAGATGTTTTTTTAGGCTAACTATAACTTTAAGAGTAATTTGGTTTTCGTTACTTTGACTTATTTTTCATTTTACATTATGATAGAAAACTTAGAGTTTAAGAAAAACTATAATTTGATGTTTTGTTTTTCAAACCGCAACCCTAAAAACTATCATAAAGCCAAATACACACTTATAAAGAGTCGGCAAAGAAGGTTTAAGCAATATATTGATGAAGGGTGGAGCGAGTGACGGACTACGATTTTGATAATTAAATCTGTTTTATGTATGTATTTAAAATTCTAGCATGCATGTAGATAACTTTATAATATGCTTTGTTTTAATGACATCATATATGAAAAGAAAAGATACATGACAATGTTATTAGAATGAAAAATGGAGAAGGTATAAGTAGACGAATATAAAATGATAAGTAATTGGATTATGGTGAAGAAGTTTCAAGATGGTTGGATAACAAATATGTATGTTCAATTGTGTTTTTGGTTGATGCCGACACTTGAAAATATCAATTTATAGAGGAGACTCTAACGAATTTTCGATAGTTATGATAATAATAATAAGCTTATAGTGGTGTTAGGATAATTAAGGATAATGACACACACACACACACACTTATTTTTCAATGAATATGACATAAATTAAACTGAGGGTGTTACTTATAAGGATGATCCTTTGACACATCTAGATCTCGATCCAGATTTGTGGTTAGAGACAGGATCGTTCAGTGGATCCGATAGAAATCAAATGTTTAGACTCTTTAACACTACTACTAAGAACTTGTGGACGACTCGAGTGCTTCGACCATTGGATGCTCGCAATCAATTCCGAGCACTCAAACTTCGGAGTTCGCGGCGATGTTAGACCAACGAGTATAGGCTTGGATGACCCATCTTAATGATAAATGTGAACAACTCACTACTGATTATGAAAAACTCTACTGATTAGTAATGGAGATGAGATCACAGATGGGTGGTTCATGTGCACCCTCTAATTGGCCCGATGACCTTGACAACGACCACCTTCTCCTCCAACGCCATCTCTATTTTATATTTATTGTATTTAAATGTAAAAATGTTTAAATTTGTAATAAATATTTGATTTTTATATTAATTTATTTATATTAATTATTTTTCTACTTTTATTGAATGAGAAGTTGGGCTTAATCTAAGTTGAAGTACACATGTCAAGCTTTCCAGGAAAGTATTATGGAAAAAAATCTGATCTCATTTGGATCTCGAATCAGCCCTGCAAACTCGGGCCAGAATCATTTTTGCAGCAGAATTCTCTGCTTTCACACTAGATATTCAAATGGGAATATATTAAGCTTATGATATTGAAATCAGGAGATTCAAAAACCCAAATTCATCTACACATACAGGACTATAACTTTCATGAAGGACTCAAAGTCAGATAAAATGATTTTGAAGGAAAGAATTCGGACGCAATCTGGTTGGTCGAAATGGGTCTCCTGATTTGATTTCGAAACTGACAATGCCGAGTATCCCAATACGACTAAGAGTCTGATATAAGAATAGTGGGCCTTAGGACCCAATAAAGATTCAAATCAATCCTTTAACATGTCATGAATGAAATAATATAGTTGGGATGGTCGGATATTGCAAGAAACCAAGTCAGAATCAAAGTCTAAATTGCAACAGAGTTGGTATTACAACAAAATTGTGACAACAACAGAATCAATTTTCAACATAAATTCTGAGAGATTTATCCAACCTTAAAGACCAGATAAAGAAGTAATGAATTTTGCATCATAAAGACCCCTAATTTGCCTAAAAATCCTGAAGATTTCGGCTACAAAGAAGGAGGATAAAGAGAGCAGAACACAACCGAAACATGGCCCAAAAAAACATTCTTTTCTTCTCTGCTTTTGTCAATTTTCCAGCAACTATGAACTAAATTCTTGAATTTGGTTCAAGAGAGATACACACCATCCCCATCAGCACGTTGTGAGAAGTAACGTTATCATTGTAATTCTTTCAGATTCAAGTATTTATTTTTTCTTGTTTAGAATTATGCTATTGATTGTTATTCAAACTTATTGAATTGTTTTGAGATGATAGTTTTTTTTTCAATTCGTAATTGTTGTTAAAGACTAGAGTAAGAAGCAAAAGAATTAATTTTATTGCTACAACTCTTATCTTGATTTATTAGGGAAGAATATACTTAGTTAAAACAGTCAAGTTTTTGAATGTTTGCTTAGAATAAATGCATAGATTTTTTTTCCTAAGACTACTGTTGAGTGAATGAAAATTGCTTTTAATATTATATTCGCTTGATGGTAAGAAATTTCTTAGAGAACTTTTTCTAATTAATATACTCGTGATCTCATCGATTTCCTTGAGCTTTAAGGGATATCGAATTTATTTGCTTGACGTGAAAGGATATTTATTTTACTTCGATGATCAATAGATTTATAGGAATGGATGTATGAACCCTTGAACTGATTAAACGACATATCAATTTATTATTTTAAGAATTATTGTTTTTTGATTTTTTCATTCAAATCCCCAGTTCTTTCTCATTTCGGTATACTGTAAGAAGATTAAGCGAAATTTCCCTTGGATTCGACCTGGTTTTCACGATCATACTACAAATTTATTTTGTTTGTGATAGTTAAGTCAGAATTATATTTTGGTGGTTCCGACGACCGACCAATTACCGACGAGAGTTTTTCCGATGGATTGTTTCCGTCTGTGAGCCCGTCGATAATATACATACCAATGCACTGTTAGTATAAATATTGACATAAAAATTTAAAAAATAAATGAAATTAGATCATACAAGAGTATTCTTTGCTGTGATTGCAAGGAGTCATGTTCCTTGTAGATTGTAGAAGAAAAAGTTACAAAAGTGAAAGTAGTTTACTTTGAATTTTAATTACAGATTCCTGGAACTTTTTGGGAATTGGAAGTGGAAAAGCCAAAGGTAGTTCAGCCTGAAACTTGAGCAAGTCCTTCCAAAGCTCTTAAAATCCTACTGAGTTTTTGCTAGGCCAAAAGGAATTTTTTATGGAAAAATAAAATAACATAACATAAAAGATAAGTATTGATTTCTTTGTTCGAAGGAAGACTAAACACTGACTGTTGAAGTTTGATACCACATTGTAATGATGGCAATGTTAGGTAGGTCAAATCAGTAGCACATGCCATTTGCTTTTCGAAGTGGGCAGCCAGAACTTTTAAAAAGAAGACGACTTTTATTTAACAAGAGCTATATGTGTTTGGTAGCGTGGTGGTGGAAAAGAAAAATAACCGTAACGCAGTAAGAGTTCCCACCGGTTGGACCAAAGCATCTTCTAGAATTTGGAAGACGTATGCTTCTAATTTATCAGCTTCTTGATCACTGCTTTCGTGGGCTCGCTGCGTCTTGAAATCCTAAACTATTATGTGGTTCAATCTATTTAGTCCTAGTTGTAGGAATGGGACTTGGCTATTCATATCATCTCTGAAAATGCCAGAGCTGATGCTGATGCTTCAAAATGCTTGTATTTTTTTTATAGATAATCCACTAAATTGTTTGTGATTTGCATGTAGTTCCGGTAATGGAAAGTTTTTCTTCTTCTCATCGATTGCATTCTATCTCTTTGTACTTTACCTGAATATTATCATTAAGAAGTGGACAAGAAAGAAACGTGCAAGTTTGTGCTCTTCAAATCAGCTTTATGGTCATAGGATCATATTCTTGATGGAAAGATGCAAATAAAAAAGAATAACTTAGAAAAGATGGTTATGCAAATCATATTTCTGGGTCAATGAGAATGCAATCCTGCCCTCTCATATTGCTGTAGAAGGGACAGACAACCACTCAAATAGAAACACCATTCTAACCTATATATGCTCTTGTAAGTGCACCAATACCAAATAATTGGTAGGAGATTAGATGAATGGCCTACGCACTCGTCGTTAACCATAAATGAGGATTTAGTTGTCTGTTCCCTGCTCAACAATTTTCATTTTAGGTTATATCTGAAATAGTTCAGGTTTCTGGAAGTATTATTAGCAATACATCATTTTCAAATATGAGCTATAAGAGCCTTCCAACACTGGAAGCAGAAGGAAATCTCATGGATAGCTTTATCTTTAGATGATGACATGATAATGATTTACTTCAGAATGTTGGAGTTTTATACAAAGAAAAAAATGCAGAATACTCACACACAATCTCTCTGAACTCTATGTTCATTAATGGCTTACATGAAACAAAGTAAAATACGTAGTATTTATAGGCTTCAATGAAAAATTCCAGTTGCTATGACTTCAAGCTTTTTCTACAAATGATAAAAAGTATTAGCTTTAAGAGGCTTTGTGAAAATAACAGTAAAATTGCTCACTTGTTTTCACATGAATTAGTCTAAGTTGTTTTTTCTTCGCATGCGCGCTCTCTTATGAAATAACAAACACAAGAAGCAACTGCAACATAATCTGTTTCACAAGTTGAAAGTGCAACAATTAATAGATTGTTTCTTAAAAGACTATGTAAATGCTGCTTCAATTCATCTAAACAAAATACAAAGCCAATCATCACAATTTCTAGCACAATTACTATCACTATAATCAGCAAGTTCAAGGTTTCATGAAGATGGATAAAACAAACCATAACTAGATGTTAACAAATTGTAAAATCCTTTTAGCTGCCTACAAGTGAGAAATTCTCAGACTTCCCATGTATCTACTAACCAAACCAGTATCAAGACTCTTGTAATAAGTTGGATTCACCAATGCCTGCTTTTTCTTTAGTCAACTTGGTGCCACTATCAGTTGGAGTATCAATTGATTCAGATGACAATCTTCCATAGTAAACTTTTTTAAAATCTCTACTAAATATTTTTTTTTGAGATGAAAATTCCACAACTACTTTGCTTTACTTCAGTTCCTAAACAAATACACCATGAATCCCAAATATTTTGTTTCAAACTTCTTTACCATAGATTACTTAAACTCTTTAATCATGAAATGATTATTGTCTATAAATATTAAATCATCTATATATGACAAATAAACAAAACATCTTTTCAAGATTAAGTTTTCATAAATAAAACATTCTCATATGAACACTTAAGAAACCATTCTGATTAAAATAAGCATTAATTTTAAAATTTTATGCTCGTGGTGCTTATTTGAGCCTGTAAAGTGCTTTATTTAGCTTAGATATAGTTTGTTCTTGCCCTTCAACATTGAACCCAGATGGTTGCTTTATATATACTTTTTTTTATGAAATCCATTAGTGATGGAGCCATGATTTTTTAAATGAGGGGGCAAATTACTAATAAATATTTGATATTATATATTATACATACATGTGTTATATATAGAAATTAATTTGAAATATATATACCAACTCAAGTCAAGCAAAATTAATTTAAGAATACTTTTAAAATGAAAAAAATTACATTATAATCATTCTCCTTGAGATTTTATATTTTAAAACTGCTTCATAATTATTTTATTTTTAATCTCATTAAAAATATTTTTCTCAATATATACAACAAACTTTCATTCATCTATTTTTAAATCTTCCAAGGACTAGGAAAGTTCTTGTCACAAATTGATGTTGTTCTTATTGACTTGTTGTTTTATACAAGAGAATTAAACATAAATATTTAATGTTTTCTTTTTAATTTATTTATTATATCCCTAATTTTTTTTAGTTGTCCTATACTTCATTTTTAATCATTAGTAAATTCATTATCATCATTTTCATATGAAATTCATAATAAAATGCTTATCAATTCATCAAAACTTATTCAATTCATATCCATTAGCATGTACTATTACCCATACACATATTAATTCAACAAACCCATAAAATATTATAAACCCTAACATTTTCAATAACTAATTATAAAGAAATAAAACTAAAATTAGATAATGAAACAAATAGAAAAGATGAAAGAAACTTTCCTAAAGCATAAGCGATTACTTGCTTAACTAATTAATAGCTTAGGACTTGAAGATAAATTTTGTAAAAGGAAGAGAGCCAGGAACAATAGTGAAAAAAGAACGAAGAGCTTGGATCAATTAGTAGCTAATAAAAAAAATTAACCCTGTAAAGCTATTATATTTATATTTTAATATAAAAAATTGGTTAAAGATGACTTTACTTGCAGTTTTTTATAAGCAGAGAGAGTTATATTTTTATCCTACTTGGGCTTATGCGATCCCAGCTGCTATTCTTAAAGTTCCACTTTCTTTAATGGAAGCTTTTGTTTGGACAACCCTTACTATGTCATTGATTACAACCCTGAGTTTGGAAGGTGAACATCAGATGCAGAGTGAAAATTATCAGCAGATAAAATGTAGAATGACTACTAATTGGGAGAGGGGGCAATTGCCCCCCTTACCCCTACGTGGCTCTGCCAGTGACATCCATTAAGAGAGATTTAGTTTACATCAATATGGAGAAAGTTCCACTTTTTCTAAGTTGTTAATAAGATTAACCATCTCATTATTATAAGTTGAGCCACCATTACAAACACTTCTTTATAATTTACTTCGTATTGTTGCTTGTAGTCTTTTGTCACCAACCTAGCCTTGTGTTTTTCTACCTCACCTTGTATATTTCCTTTTGTTTTGAACACCTATTCGACACCAATTTATTTGTGTCCTTGAGGAAGTGTAAACAACTCCCAAGTATTATTAATGTTAATGGCATTTATTTTATCTTCCACTTAGCTTCTAGAGGAGCTTTTTCAAATATCAATAGATCATAATTTGCAAAAAGACATAGCATGCTAAAATCATCAAAGTCAATTCTTTGTGTGCCATCATATATATCTCTTGAATGCCATATATATCTCTTGAATGCTCTTTGTCTTTCTTGGAGCTGAACTAGAGGAGTTATATGGTCCTGGCTGCATTTCAACTTGAGAAGATGATGTTGGCACAATCTGATTTTCTTTTTCATTTTTTCCTCTTGTTCTTTTTCTAAAAGAAGTTGTTGCAGCCACCTTTCATTACTTCAATTCTATATTTTCTCTTCATTAAACTGAACATCTGTTGATATCATCACTTTCTTAGTGATGGGATTATAAAACTTGTAGCCACAATAATTATCTCTATACCTTAGTAGGATTTTTTTACCAAGCTTAGTCCTCTTTTCTTCTTGTATTTTGGCACATGCATCATTGCCAAAAACTCTCAAGTGATCAATGTTTGGCTTATGCAAACCCCATGCTTCTTTAGGTATGATATTGCAAAGATATTTTGTAGTAAACCTGTTCAACAAATATTTAGCACAATCAACAACATCTCCCCATAATTCTTTAAGACATTTGTTTTTTCCAATATACATCTAACCTTATTAAGAATGATTTTATTCTTCCTTTCATACACCCTATTCTATTATAATGTTTGAGGCATGGTTAGTTGATGAACAATGTTATTTTCTTTATAAAAGTTATCAAACTCATATGAGATATATTCCTCACCTCTATCAATTTTCAAACACTTTAAATGACAATCACTTTGCTTTTAAATAAGGATTTTAAACTATTTAAATATATTTTAAAATGCATTTTTTCTTTCATTAAGTAAACCTAAGTTTTACCAATATAATCATTTATAAGGGTAAGAAAATATCTACTACCACCAACCGATATAGGCTTGAGAGGACCACACACATCTGAGTGTACTAAATTGGAGGCTGAGCTGCTCTTGAACTCCTCCTTAGAAAAGACATTTTTTGCTGTTTTTTCATGACACATATCTCACAAAAGCAATTTAGATGATTAATCTTTGACAAACTTATCACTATATTGTTTTTTTATAATAACTTTAAAGCACCAAAGTTTAAATGTCCATAGGGAAGATGCTAAATGGTGTATTCATCACCAATAATTTCTTTGAAGCAGTTCGATTGGTAAATATTCAAGTTCAATGGGAACATTCTATTCTTAGCCATTCTTACTTACATGATCAAAACATTATTATTATTATCATATATATAAAAGGACATGTTCTTTATCAGTGCAGCAAAGCCTTTTTCAAGGAATTGAGGCTCAAGATATTATTTTTCATTTTAGAAACATGATAAACATTAGAGATTTGTCGATGCTCATCATTTTTAAGTTGAAGAAGAATTTTACCTTTGCCTTTAACTAGTCTTTGTTATAAACCACCAAAGGTGATGTTGTCGTTGTGTTCTTCATCAAGCTCAATAAGAACTTCTTTCATATTACATATGTTATTTAATACTCTTGTAACAAAATACCAAGTGCTTGGATTGCATGACTCAAAATTTTCATAAGTAACAACTATTTCCCTCGATATTCACCGATGAAAAATTTATATTGGTGACTACTGGAGGAATTATAGCTGGGAATGAAAAAAAATTATTATGTCATTATTATAGACAGAATTATTAAGGAAATATGCTCGTTGGTAATACTTATTGGTGAATCTGTCAGTAATATTTAAATTATAACCTGACAACTAACCTCCCCTCCCCTATTTCTTATTCTTTCCTTTTATTCTGCAGAAAATAACACACAACATCCCTTTATTTTTTTCATAAATCAAGCTCTTATCATCACAAATCTGGCCACACTAATACTCAGTTTGTCAGTATCCCTATTTTGGTTCAATTTTTTTTAAAGATTCACAACATCAAGCAAAAATATCCTGTTTTATTTTGTTACCCATTTTTAAAATGTTATTTTTTGGCATCTTTATATAGTATATGTAGTTTGTTTGTGTGTGCACTTTTTTTTTTAACTTTTTCCTATAGAAATTTGTTGTGTGAATATATGATTTATACATGTTAGGGTTTGTTTGAGATTTTAAAAAATTATATTTGTTTTTTTATTTGATGAAATTGAGTTTAATTTTGTAACTTAGGTGTTTTATAATGAAATAAATAATGACTTATTTACTAGACACATTTTATATTTTATCAATTTTATTGTTAAGTTGAAAATTTTGATAAATTTAGAGGAATTTAAATTTTTAAAGAAAATTGATAATGATTTAAGGATATTATTAAAATAAATTGAAAAAATTTGAGTTAAAGCATTGATAGCTAATTAGTTGGGTACCAATAATTTTTTTAGTTCACTATATATATATATATATATATATATATATATATATAGGTTTCATATAAATCATTAATGATTGTTCTTGGATGTATCGAGTTTCACCCGAAGGGTTGTGCAAGATATATTATTGTAATGAGGTTGAGGGTTTTTATTAATTATACACTATCTAATATGAAAAATATTAGTGGATGTGCTATTAGATGTCTATGCAAGAGGTGTAAAAATAAAAAGTCTCAATTTTGTTGTTACGATGCATCTTCTATAAAAAAAATTCATGGAAAAATATTTGTGTTGGTTTGCACTTGAAGAACCATATGTTCCTTACAAAACTATAATAGAAAGGAAGGTTGAGTCAACTTTTAGTTCTAACAACATACATGAAGTTGTAGATAATAATAGTAATCGTTATAGAAATATGATTATGGATGGAATGAAAATAAATTAGTGTGATGCAATTGAATGTTCAATCATAGATGAAGAACTAAATGCAGAAACAACCAGGTTTTTTAATCTTTTAAAAAATTCCTACGAACCATTATGAGATGAGTATATAAACCACAATAAGTTATCATATATTTAAAGTTTTTATTGGAGCCACCATCTCTAATGCAACTTGAGCCACAATTTCTAATGCAGCTTCATCATGCCCTCGATAAATCATAAACAACACTTTGTTATCTCTCTTTTTAGATTTTTAAGAATTGTCATTTCAACATTACTCGAGGCTGTTTTTGCTTTTGTAGATTCTAGTTCAATATACCCATCTTTAATCAATTCCCACAAGCATAAATAGCCTAAAAGAATTTTAAATTATATAAATAATAGGTCATATTTTTTGTTTTGTGAGACGGAGAATTTGAAATTAAAACTGATTGTTGCTGATGCTACCACTGGAAGTCATTACTTATCCAAGTTTTGATACCAAATTTGTTGAAGTTTTATAAAAAAGAAAAGTGGCAGAATCCTCACACACAATGTCTTTGAACACGATGCTTATTAATAATGGCTTACATCAAATAATGCATAATGCATAATATTTATAGGCTTTAATGGAAAATTCTAGTGAAGAACTTTTACAAACCTCAAAAGTGCTAGTTTGAATGTGTTTCAAATCCCATGTAAGTACTTTGTATCAAGTACTCTTGCTAATATTCATAAAACAACTTTAATGCTCAACTCAAAAATGATTTACTGGTTGTTCTGCATGGTTATTTCATGGATATAGCTGGTATGATTCTTTTTCTTTGTAAATGATCAGATGTTGAACTTGTAGCTTCTGTGATAATGCGCTTTATCACAACCTAGATCAGGTCTCTGACTTGATCATTCCTTACCTACTAAAAGTTAAAAATTTCTTTCTGAAAAAATCGAACTTGAGGAAGTTGGAGCTTATCATAATTTAGATAATTTGTCCACCGGTGAAGTAGGCTCTACAGGGTAAAGCTTGATTGAAAAACAAAAATTGTCACAAAAGGGAAACGTGTCTCCTTGTAGTTCAGACTGTGCTATGCAACAACCAAAATGGAGCACTGAAGTCACACACATCATACATCACACATGTCGAGCTGTTTAAGCGTATGACACGATAGAGACATGCCATATTATTTAGTTAGATGACAAGCTGTTTGCTAATGAGATTAGCACAGACTTGCACTTTTCTTTCTTTAGATTGTCCACGGCCCTCCTTTCGTGACTGTGAAATCAACCAAAAAGGGAATTACCTAATAAGTTTACTAAGAAATAGGTGGATATCCATTGGCCAATATAAAGTTATATGTGCCTCCTGCGGAATAGATTATGGGAGGTTGATGTAGCTAGTTCCTAAAATGCTTTGGAGGCATTTTCTTGTGACAAAAAGAAGAGGGATAATACTTGTAGATGATATCATGATGCTAGACTATATACCATTTCTAAAGAAAGAGCTTGCATAAACCTACTTCGTTTTGTTTTTTGAAAGAGTGGTTACCTTCTTTCAATATGATTATGCGGGTATTAGAATCAGAATAGGATTTGTTGTTATGGTTTGACACGAAAAAATATATGAGATCAACAAAAGCTAGCTGCATATGAATAACCCTCAAAGAAAGATAGCATCTTTGAAAGCTGATAATATTGCTTCTGTTGATGATTGCTGGATGGAACAAAGAATATCAAAGGAAATTGAAGAAAAAACGTACAAACTGCATACCTAAGAGATGATCTCCATCTCATTATTCAACTTAAAAATAAAGTTGGAATCCAAGTCATTATTCAACAACCAACTTGGTTCTTCCGTTCACCACCTAGAGTTCATTATCATCAGGCTCAATATTCACAAGCTGACAAGGTTCGCCACAAAAATCCATCTTTCTACTTTGTGATGATGAGATTCTTAAAAACATTTGCCTTTTTGTATATTTTAGAGGCACCACCAATTTGGAATAGGAATATATACTACAATGTCTTTCCACCTTGTCACAAAAGTGACAAGATCACTGACTAGCAAGAACATGGTCAATCTGCACAAGGATATGCACGTGCTATGACCTGATTTAACCTTTCTACATTCATGCTGTAGACTTTGTAACAGTAGTCTAATTTCAAATCATCAACTAGCCTTAAGGATAATGATGCTAGCCCTAGATTCCTACTGGTTAATACTTCTTTAAGCCAACTGCTGAAATTCCTCTTAATTCTCTTCTAAGAAGGATAATGTTATACAGCAAGAGGCTATTTGCTGTCCTTATATTGCAGAAACTGTAGAGACAGTAAGCAGATTTTTGGGTGGTCTTTTTTTTTTTTTTTTTTAATAATATTTGCCACTTCTAATTGCATAGACAAGTCAATCATTCATCAATTACATTCTTTAATTCACTGAAATTGTATTAAAATTTGTTTGGTGATTTTGCCATTGCTCCTGGGATATTCTTGGCTAGGATCAGTATTATAAACATGCTGTGAATGTTCCTAGTATGCTATCATTTGATTTCCCCCCTTCCTAATTCTAGTGTGATCAAGGGAGGGACTCGAACTTTAGATTTTCCCTCTGTCCCATGCTTTTCAAAGTTCAGTACTATACTACTGCTGTCAGTTGAAATAATAGTTAAGCACCTTCCTTGTAAATTCTAGGTTAACTGTTGCTGCTGACAACAGATTAAACTAAGAAGCAAAAGACAAATTAATAAGTTTGGGGATTAGAACCAAGCAAGATCATGGATTTATGTATGCAATAAGAAAGAGGATATGAGAAAGCAAAGATATGAGTGGATGCATATACAAATATGGTTAAGAGTCCAATCAAAACTCTTTGAATATCTTCCAAATTCTCACCCTTTAGTTCAACCACTATCTTTTAATTTTTTTTTATTCTCTTTGATTTATTTCCTTATTGAAAGACTTTAAACACGAGCAAACTTTGACTACTCTTTCTAAAGAATCAAGAACACAGAAAATTATTTCATTTCAGCAATGACTCAGAAAGTTCATGCTTATCTCCATGCTTCTTAGAGGTAGGGATATATAACAATATCCATGATCAAGAATAGATACGCACAAGTTCAACTGAGGTTGTAGAAATATGAGAATTTTGTTGATTAATTGTTGTGAATATAATGAGAAAAATATGAAAAGAATCCATAGAATACATCTATCTTTCTATATCATTTCATATCATATCATATCATATCATATCATATTAAATGTAACAATAAATCATAATCAAATTCTAAATAAAATCCATTAAATATTCAATTTGAAGATTGAAATGACATATGGATTGTTAGATTGGGATGAATCCATTATTTAATATATGTGATATGTCTATGTAGATGTGCAATTTAATAAAATCCACTACTAGATTTAATAGTTTTACTCACAGAAATTTCTGTTAGTATTTACATTAATATTATATTTATGATTATTTTACTGATGGAATCATGGATGGAAACCATCCGTCAGAATCACTAACATTTCGTCTGTAATTTCTGGTCTATCGGTAAGTCCATCGTCAATAAATTTACAGATGGATTTATAGATAGATCATGCGCGCCAAAAAAAAAAGCCTATTTCAATCCAATAATAATTCCCTTGGTGAGTTGCAGTGGTATTTGCAGTAATTCTTTTTAAACTCTCTGGAATATACTGATGAAAAATTTCATTGGAGATTTAACAGTTGCAGGGGGATTTGCTATAATTTTTTTCCAACTCTCTAGAATATACTGACGAAATTATTTCATTGGTAACCTTGTCAGTAATAATTTAAAAATATATATATTTTTAAAAATCTATTGAACATAAATAGAAAATAATTTTAAAAAATAAATTTATATAAAATTCAAGTATTTAAAAATCAATTACCTTAATATAAAAACCAAATATTTATTACATATTTATACATTCAAATACAATAAAACTAGAATAGAGGCGGCGCTGGAGAAGAAAGAGGAGGCTGGTTGTCTTTGGGACTGTGAGGCCAATAAAGGGGTGCATATGTACCACCCATCTGTGATCTCATATCCATGACCATTCGATAGAGTTATTCATAATTCGTAAAGAATTTCATATTTTTCATTGAGATGAGTTGTACATTCTTGCACTCCTTGATCTAACAAGGCCGCGAACTTCGGAGACTGAGTGCTCATGACCAATTGCGAGCACCCAATGGTTGAAACACTATGGGCCATCTGCAAGTTCTCGGCTGTAGTGTTAGAGAGTTTGTACACCCGATTTCTATCGGCTCCACTAGACAATTCTGTCTCCAACCACAAATCCGGATCAAAATCCGGGTGGGTTGAAGGGTCGTTCCCGTATCGCTTTTTCAACAGGGTGTTATATGTCTCATGTAAATAAGAAAATAAAACCATCAAATTCAAGTAAATAATAATTTAAGAAAAAAAATGATTAAAACTAATGTACCACAAAGTGTTGAGCTTAGCTGTCGATGAGCTGTTGCACCTCTTTTTGATAGTCATCACTTCGCATGTGCGTTTCCACAAAAAAGCTCAATTGGGCTTGACTTGCGTTCAAGAGTCGTAGCATGCAAAATGAAAATGTTGTCAGCTAAATATATTTATAAATAACAACAAATAACAAAAATAGATGTAATTAAAATAAATCTTACCATCCGCTTCGCAAGCGAAATGAACAGAATGAAGCCGCCAGTGTGAGTGGTAACGAAACCGTGAATTTGCCAGCTTTGATTCCCTCGGTATGTACCGACGACATATTCCTGTTGGTGGTTACCGAAATATTTAGTAATAGAAAAATTGGTCGGTAAATGTAATCGTAATATACCGATGAAAAATATCTGTTGGTGTTTCCTTTTATATTCATCAATTTTTTGATAATGATAAAAAAAACCCACAAATGAAAAGCACACAAAAACACAAATTAATTAATTAAAATTCAAAAAATTACAAAAAATAAAGAAATATATGAATTGCTAAAGATTGTGTTAAACAAATAAAAGTATTATTATAGAATGTATAGCATGTATATCTCTGAATTGGAAATTAATGTAGGATTATTCCAATGTTGTAATCCCTACGGTTACTGCCGTATTCGGCCCTACATATATAAATAGAAAAGGTTGACTAAGGCCAACCTAAGTCATTCTGTTATTCTCAACTTGGTATCAGAGCCCTAAATAAACTAAAACACCTCTTCTCCTCTCTGCAATGGATCCTTTTCAGCCGGCAGCCATCTCTTCCTCTACAGCAGCACCGGTTGTGCCTTTCTGCACTCCTGTCGCAGGACCACTTTCTTCTTCAGCTTCAGTTCTGCAGTGGCCATAACATACAGATGTTGGCCATGCTCTTCTCAACCCCAATAATGCTCCTCTGCTGCTGTCCTCTTCTGTTGAAGCTACTACAGCTTCTGCCATGACAATTGTGTCCCTCTCCCACACTCATCAGGTCATCTCTTTGAAATTGACAAACACAAATTATTTGTATTGGCGAATGCAGATGAAATCGTATCTCTTAGGCCAAGGTGTTTTTGGCTATGTTGATGGTTCAAACTCCTGTCCCTCTCCACATATTCTTGCTACCGATGGTGTCTCTCTTCAGGTATCTCAACTTTTTCTTCGTTAGAAACAACATGACCAATTCATTCTAAGTGCCTTGCTCTCTTCGCTATCCATGAAAGTTCTTCATCTTGTTGATTGTCTAACCTCATGTTCTGTCTGGCACACACTTGAGCAAGCTCTTGCTTCTACATCCAACTCTTGTATTATGCAACTTCATGGCTCCCTTCAAGACCTTCGACAAGGTGATGATTCGGTAACTCAATTTCTGCAAAAAGCTAAGACTTTATTTGATGAGCTAGTAGCTGCTGGCCGGTCTATTTCGCTAACCGATTTCAATCTATATGTGTTTCGTGGCCTTCGCGGAGAATTTAAGGACTTAGTGACAAGTCTTGTTACAAGGGCAGATCCTCTACCATATGCAGATTTGCTTAGTCATCTGCTAACTCATGAATTTATTCATAAATCCTTTCATTTTTCTATGGGATCTGCTGCCATTCATACACCATTGCTGCCCACGTCAAACATCCCACCTTCAGCACTCCTCTCTCACTGTAAGCCTTCTGCTCAGTTTGGATGCAATAGGGGCCGTTCTTATGGTAGCTGACGTCCTCAACAAAACCTTCACAGAGGGTCTCAAAATTCTGGCTCCAGGCCTGATTTACGTAGCTTCCATAGCTTTCCCAGCAACAACAACAGACACAACAGTTGGCAGGGAAATTAGCAGCGCAACAGGGGATCCAATTCCCGTTGCCAGTTATGTCAAAACTTTGGACACACTGCTCCTCAGTGATCTCAACTTCAGCAACATGGCTATGGATAGCAACATAGTGCCAATCTGGCACTAAATAATTCTGCAGGTACTGCTGACTGGTTTCCGGACACCGGTGCAAATCAACACGTCACACCTGACCTTGCAACCTTGACTGCTTCAGAACCATACAATGGTAATGATAATTTGCATGTTGGTGATGGTAAGGGACTTTCCATATCTCATATTAGCCATACAAAAATATATAACCTACATCGTTCGTTCACTTTATCTAATGTCCTACATGTTCCTGCAATCACGAAACCTCTGCTTTCCGTTCAGAAATTTTGTCTCGATAATAATGTTTATTTTGAGTTTCACCTTTTTCTGTTTTATGTCAAGGATCTCAACACCAATGAAGTACTCCTCTTAGGACAGAGTAAAGATGGTCTCTATACTTTGTCAAGGTTCAGGTCTTCCATCCCGTCAATTCCTCAAGCCTATTGGTCTCCCTGCATCTCTGCTTTTGCTGATTTGTGGCATCGTCGCCTAGGTCATCCTACCTCCAGTATTTTTCAATTTTGTCTCAAAAAATAAGATTATTTGTAACAACAAACGTCTTAATTTTCAATGTCAAAGTTGTCTCTTAGGAAAATCATTGTGTTTGTCTTTAAGACCTACTGGTCATAAAATTTCTGCTCCACTTGAATTGATTTTTAGTGATGTGTGGGGTCTTGCTCCTCTTTTTTCTTCGGATGGTTATCGTTATTTTGTTATATTTGTTGATGCGCACACAAAATATATATGGTATTATCCACTTGTTGCAAAATCTGATGTTTATTCTGTCTTCTATCAATTTCAAACTCTTGTCGAACGTTAGTTTTCGTCAAAAATAAAATCTGTTCAAACTAATTGGGACGGTGAATATCACAAACTCTCCACTTTCTTTCAGACTATTGGTATTCATCACCGTCTGATTTGTCCTCATACTTAGAAACAAAATAGAACAGTAGAAAGACATCATAGACATATTATAGAAACCAGCCTTACTCTTCTAGGTCAATGTAAAGCTCCATTTCATTTTTGGAATTATACGTTTGACACTTCGGTTTATCTTATTAATCATATGCCTACTCTTGTTCTTGATAATCGATCCCCTTTTGATTGTTTGTTTCAACGATCTCCTAATTATCATTTTTTACATATGTTTGGATGTCTATGTTTTCCTTTTTTGCGTCCTTATAATAATCATAAATTGGTCTCCTTGTGTGTTTTTTGGCTACAGTCCCTCTCATCTTTGTTATCGATGTTTTGACATTGAATCTCATCGCATGTATATCTCCCGTCATGTCCGTTTTCATGAACATGTTTTTGCATTTGATAAATTTGAACAGATTGTGCAGGTCTCCACTCAAACCAACACACCATCCCCTATTACCATTCTCCCAAATCTAACCTACTCCCCCCTGTTCACCGTTCAAAACACACCCCATCCCGCCTCTGCTTCTGCCTTGCCCTCACTGCCGATCCAAACACCACAACTTCCATATTTCCCTTGCCGCTCACCACATGCATCTTTATCTCACCATACTGTTGCAGGTACAGGTTGCAGCTCAGTGTTTCCTGCTCTCCAGCACGAGGTCCTTGATAGTAGTGAGACATCCTCTGGTTCCTCCTCTGCTTCTCTTTATTCTGCCAGTAACCTGGTTTCTGCAGACTCTGCCTCTACTGCCAGCTCTCCACTTGCGGCAGTTTCTTCCTCGGTTTCTTCCTCTGGTCTGAATCTAGTGGTTGATCTCTCAGCTTATCCACTGCATCAGGCCACCTCTGTGATGCCTCATTCTCCTACATCACCACCGTTGCTTAGCCGACACCCTATGGTCCTTAGATCACGACAGCTCAAAACCGCAAATATGGTCTCCTCTACTGCAGCTAATACAACTACCACCCGGGTATTGCTCTCTCCTTCCTCTGAACCTGTTGCCTTTTCTGATGCAGATAAACATGTTGCTTGGCATGATGCTATGTGTGATGAGATCAAGGCTTTATGATCCAATCACACTTGGTTCTAGTGCCCTTTCATCCTTCGATGAATGTTATGGGCAGTCGATGGGTATATCGCATCAAACATTGTTGATGGCAGCATTGACCGTTATAAAGCCCGTCTAGTTGCTAGAGGATTTACTCAACAGGAAGACATTGATTATTCTGGAACTTTCAGCCCAATTATTAAACAAGCCATCGTCAGATTAGTCTTTTCAATTGCAGTTTTTCGTAATTGGAAGATTCATCAGCTTGATATTCATAATGCTTTTCTCAATGGTGTTCTTACTGAAGAAGTCTACATGAAACAACCTCTAGGTTTTGTTGACCCTAATCTTCCATCTCATGTGTGCAGATTGCACAAGTCACTATATAGTTTAAAATAGGCACCAAGGGCATGGTACACTCGTCTGAGTAATTTTTTACTATCTATTGGTTTCCTTGCCTCCAAGGTTGACACCTCCCTGTTTATTTTATCTGATGGCACTAATATCTTTTATCTCCTCGTCTATGTTGATGATATTTTGCTTACAGGCAGCAACTCTGCCATGCTTCATCATCTAGTCCAGTTACTAAGCTCTGAATTCATGCTTCGTGACTTAGGTGATGTTCACTACTTTCTAGGTATTGAAGTTCAGTCTACAGGTATGGGTCTGATGTTGCGCCAACACAAATATATTCTTGACATCCTTATTCGGGCTGGTATGAATTCTTGCAAACCCGTTGATACTCCAGTTTCTCCTTTCCAAACTTGCTATACAGCCGAATCATCCATTTTCAGATCCCACACGATTTCGTCAAATTATGAGTGCTCTTCAGTATCTTACATTCACTCGTCCAGATATCTGCTTTGCTGTTAATAGAGTTTGTCAGTACATGCATGCTCCTACAGATTCCCATTGGGTTGCTGTTAAATGCATACTCTGTTACCTCAAAGGAACAACATCCTATGGTTTTCATATCACTCGAGGTACCTCTTTTGCTCTTCATGGTTTTATAGATGCCGATTGGGCTGGGAGTATAGATGATTGCAAGTCTACGGGTTGCTATCTTGTTTTCTTTGGTCAGACATCAATTTCATGGAAATCCGACAAGCAATGTACAGTTGCCCGCTCCTCCACTGAGGCTGAGTATAAAGCCTTAGCAAATGGTACTGCTGAGGTCATCTGGCTTCAATATTTATTAACAGATCTACAGGTTCCCTCCGTCTCTGCTCCTACTATTTGGTGTGATAATCTTGGTGCGACTTATCTCTCGGCGAATCCTATCTTTCATGCTCGTACTAAGCCTGTTGAGGTAGATTATCATTTTGTCCGTGACCGGGTTGCGAAGAAGGAAATTCATATTCGCTTTATCCCCTCTCAGAATCAACTTGCTGATGTCTTCACCAAACCACTTTCCGCTGCGTCCTTTACTGCTTTCAGGTTCAAGCTTCGGGTCGATCCTCCACCCTCAGCTTGAGGGGGCATATTCTAGAATGAATAGCATCTATATCTCTGAATAGGAAATTAATGTAAGATTATTCCAATGTTGTAATCCCTACGGTTACTGTCGTATTCTGCCCTCCATATATAAATAGAAAAGGTTGGCTAAGGCCAATTCAAGTCATTCTGTTATTCTCAACTAGTATCATAAATTAAGAGCATTAAAAAACATAAAATAGTACTTTAAATAACAAACCTAAAAAAAAACAAAGAAACATAGTAATTCCTAAGAAAATTGTACGTTTTTTTTTTAATAAAATGCATGTTGACTATTTAACAAGGATACAATCTACATGAGATGAAAATACCATAAATTAAGCACATAAGCCATAAAATAATAAATTTAAACTCAATAAACCAAAAAAAGAAATTAACATTTAATTACTAAAAGATTGTTTGCTATATGATTGTTATATAACAAAATCTTACCAAAGTTTTTAGCAAATATTATTAAATTAGCTTTGGTAAATCTTATGCCATTTTGGAAGTATTATTGCTTGTTATATTTTAAAAAAGCATATAATTTTCTAAAATAATAATAATAAAAAAACACAATCACCTATGTAACAACCGGCTATTGACTTGTTAACAAGTAAAACAACAAATAATATTTGATTTTTTAAATTGATTTTCGCGCGTGAAGGCCTCATTTGACCATTCCATAATCTTCTCCTCAAATGATTCTCCTATAAATCCCTTAAATCCATAGTTATTTGAAACAAATTGTTATGGGTTTGATAACAAATCTTCATGTTGCCCAAAATGAATACATTTATAAACATTGTTCTTGGCAATAAAGCTATGAATAATTGAGAAGAGAAGTCTTTATAAGTCAATAATAACAGGATTTTATAATTATATAATATTATGCTTCCAACCCACACAACAACAAATGGAAGGGTCCACCAAACCATGTTCATGCAAGAACACTGTAGAAGCTGCCTAAAAATCCATTTCAGAAGTGCCTTTAAGGTTTCCAATATGATAGAATCACCATGCCACATAGGACTGCTCTCCCAAATATTAAATTTTTAAGATTTATCTCTCCTTCAAACCCTCCAATGGTATAAATAGACATGCTTGCTTTCTTTCTTTCTCGTATCTTTCTTCGGCTTTTTAGAAGCTATCTCTCAGTAAATTGTTTTTTTTTTTTTCCAAAATGGATTTGGTACCTAAGGTGACAAGTTTCCTCACTTTGGTTTTCCTTGCTTTATCCTCTTTGGAGCCTGTTGTCTGTATTAGACACTGGCAATTGTCTAGCCAGCCACTGGTAGACGAGCATCTTGTAACTAATTTGCCAGGCCAGCCAGATGTGAACTTCAAGCACTATGCTGGCTACCTTACAGTCAATGAACAGAATGGAAGGGCATTGTTTTACTGGTTCTATGAGGCCACTACTCATCCTGATAAAAAACCTCTAGTCCTGTGGCTTAATGGAGGTAAGCGCGTGTAACATAATATCATCACTGGATAGGCAGCTTCCATTTTTTCCTAATGTTTTTAGGCCAAAATGAAATCCACATAAACCCCAAGAAAGAATGATTACTATATGTAATCTTTTTAAAATCAATGCCCCATTCAAATCTGTCCTTTCGGCTCAGAAAAAAAAAAGGGCTGGTCTAGTTATTGCAGCATCCTTCGTGGAGCCTCAGCCATAGTGCACGGCATTTCAGGATTTACTAGCTAGACAATAAAAGGAGCCATATAGATGTTATAGGGGCTTGAAATCTACTATATAGTATATATAGTGGGAGAAACTTTAGTCATCCTCTAGTATACGTTATAATGTCTTCAAGGCCATATAGATTTGTACCAATCTTTTTTACCATATCTATTCAATTCAGCTATAATTTTATGTGCGTATTACAGTGGAAAAGGAAGAGCACATGCTCGATCGTTCATGTTGCCTGCTCTATAGACAGATCCCCATATTATATAAACAAAACCTCTGCTAATAAACAATTAAGGATATATTATCAAAATCTCCATTAATTCTTAGTCTCATAGTGGGGCTCGTTTTTCTCCCTCTTTCCACCTCATCCAAAGCAAGTTCTTTTCAATAACTACTTATTCTATGTTCTCTAATGAGGTGACAAGATGCTCCATGTTCCAGGTCCTGGGTGCTCTTCTGTAGGATATGGAGCAACACAAGAGATTGGCCCTTTCATAGTGGACACTAATGGGCATGGACTTAAATATAATCCTTTCTCTTGGAATACAGGTATATATGTGAGGCCCCACAATCTTATTTTTCTCAACACAAAGACTAGCTTTCTGACTACAAAATATGACACAAGCATTTATGGTGGCCCTTTGCATAATGCTCCATTATATCTGATTAATTAGAAAACTTGATTTCAACATTCTTTGTGTCCATGATGATGCAGAGGCCAATATGTTATTCTTAGAATCTCCAGTTGGAGTTGGGTTTTCATATTCAAACACTACTAGTGATTATAATATTCTGGGAGATGAATTTACTGGTGAGTTTCATGCTGACTCTTCTGTAGAAATTGTGTTATTATGAGTGCTTTTTGGACCATTTTGATTTTGGTATCAACAGAAAATCTTGAGTTTTTTCCTACCTCTTTGCCAGCAAATGATGCCTATGCTTTCCTGCATAAGTGGTTTCTCCTGTTTCCATCATATAGATCGCGGGCGTTTTATATTGCAGGAGAGAGCTATGCAGGTATTTCACCCTGGCAATAATTTCCCGACTCGTTCTGATTAAACCCTAACGACACTGATGTTACCTTTTAACATGTATTAACAGGAAAATATGTTCCTGAGCTTGCTGAGCTCATAAATGACAAGAATAATGATACTTCCCTTTACATCGACCTCAATGGTATTCTGGTATGGTCTTGTAACAAAATCTTTATGCATTACTTTCCTGCTTGTTGATAGTATTTGCTTAAGAACTCAGTGCTTTTTATGGGCGTTACAGTTGGGTAATCCTGAAACAAGTGACGCTGAAGACTGGAGAGGTATGGTGGACTATGCTTGGAGCCATGCTGTCATATCAGATGAAACTCATAAGATAATCAGACAAAGCTGCAACTTTGACAGTAATGACACATGGAGTAACGATGATTGTGCTGAGGCTGTTGATGAATTACTCAAACAGTACAAGGAGATAGATATTTACAGCCTCTACACCTCAGTTTGCATAGGTGATTCAGCAAGTTCAGATGATAAATTTACACAGATCATGTTTAGGCGCTCATCCAAGATGGTAAATGATTTCAGATTTGCTGAATCCTGTTGGTATTAATCATTTCAGTGAAGTGGGAATATGGCCTTTTTGAATTTTCAAAATGGACTTATTTAGTTGTTTAATTGTTTTTGCTGGAGTATTCTGATGATGGAATTCTTCTACTGTAGATTAGTCACTATTTTAATCTTCACTTTTGATGAACTTTTGAAGTTCATGGGTATTGATACTTACTTATTTTGAAGCAACGTGTAAAGTGACGACCTAACTGTCAAATTATATTTATCAGATGCCAAGGATTATGGGTGGTTATGATCCATGCCTTGATGAATATGCAAAAGCTTTCTACAACAGACCAGATGTTCAAAAGGCTCTCCATGTCAGTGATGGTCACCATCTCAAGAACTGGAGCATCTGCAAGTAATGCAAACTCTCTCTATATTCTTCTCTATAATACCTATAACAACTTTTATTGTGTTTGTCCATGTTTTAAGTTTCATTGACACAAGGGAATTTCAATGGCTGCAAATTGAAATTCCAGTATCCATGAGACATATATGAGTTTTTCTCAAAACTGAAAAATATTTGTGCAAACTTCTGGATTCAGCACTAAGATATTTGTTGAATGGTTGGAATCGAGGCCATCAGTTCTTCCTATATACAAGAAGCTGATTACAGCAGGACTTAGAATATGGGTTTACAGGTTTGTATCGCTGCACTGTGGAGACAGTAATCAATGATTCAATGAAATATTCTTCATCACCCTCACATTATCCTTTTTGGATGGATCAGTGGTGATACAGATGGAAGAGTTTCTGTACTATCTACAAGATACAGCTTAAGTTCTCTGGGCCTGCCAATCACCAAGGCATGGAGACCCTGGTACCACCAGAAGGAGGTATTTAATATCTACAAACATGCAAAAACCTGAACTAAACTAAATCAAACCTTATTCAGTTATTCCTGAAGTAGATCAATCACTCAATCTATATTTTTCAAGAAAAGAATTATTGACAGTATCATCTAGGTATCACTAACAAAGGGGAATAATTCTTTGGATATTCAGGTCAGTGGTTGGTTCCAAGAATACGAGGGGCTAACATTTGCAACATTTAGAGGAGCTGGACATGCTGTGCCACTCTTCAAACCAAGCAACTCACTTGCATTTTTCTCAGCCTTTCTTCTAGGAGAATCCCTGCCTTCTGTGAGATAAATCAGCAGTGTTAAGAACCAGCCATCTTGTTCCTCAAAGTTTTTTCTCATCATACTATATTAGATTGTCAATATAAGTATATAAATAAGGGAGCAAGATGCCTGTCAGCAAGTGTTTTGGGAAAACTAGACATAGAACATAATCTGACTCTTTCCTCTTTGGTTCCATTTTGTTGATGGTGGAGCCGTGGATTGAGGAGATCAATTTTGAGAATGTTTTCTCTTTGTGAAAAGAATAAACTCCTCGTACACAACACTTCAAATGGTAATCCAATTTTCAACCACATAAATTTCTTTTTTTTTCTTTTTTCCTGTTAAGCATAAAAATCAATTTTTTAAAAATCAAATAATTAATAAATAATTCATATTTGAACAAGCACCGTCCAATTGCTAACCAATTAAACTAGAACTCTAGTTTAAGTAATGAATGTCGGTAAAACAAATTAAAAATGGCATGAAGAACTAAAGAGATATAGCACGATAAAGAGAGACAAGAAGTGAGAGAACAAGATGTTGGATCATTTATCCAACATTGGGCTTATATGAGAATAATTATGTGTTTGTGGACTGTTAAATAAGGTGAAGCCTAATTAAAAATGATCTGCTAAGTATTTTTAGGCAATTGAGTTTTGGTGTATCTAATAGGGTGTGGACCTTTAATGCGTAGAAATTAAGGGTTATTCCTAATTTTAGTGATGGGTTAAAATAGGAATACCAAAGGGTGGGAATGCCAAAAGGCATGAATACCAAAAGGCACTTGGTTGCCTATATATATGGTCATGATCCCCAGATTACACGTTTCTGATTTATTCTCATACTGACATC
>Ga0325405_1001109_pt1 | contig 27114 bp, 13 predicted proteins | sample PopdelMetagenome_21_FD_205663 | JGI IMG/M metagenome (GOLD analysis project Ga0325405, IMG submission 205663) | Populus deltoides microbial communities from Bellville, Georgia, United States - Xylem-Control-R2 | ecosystem: Host-associated > Plants > Phyllosphere > Stem > Wood/Secondary xylem...
TTTCAATAGAAAAGGCCTCTATTCAACAACTTGAACTTCTAGCTCTATAGTGAGAGTTTAAGCGCCAGAAGTTACTCTCTTGCTAGCACTTTTCTATCCTTCATATATTGGGTCTTCTTGATGAAATTTCATTCCAGAGAAGTAAGTTGCAAATTCATGTGCTTTGAGTTGATGAGATGTTGCACATGATCCAATCATCCAACTATGTAATTTGCTGATACAATATAGTAAATGATGATTGCAGACTTTCAACGAGGTACAAATGTTGCTCAATAAAACCAATGGGAAGGTTGTTGGTGACTTGATGACACCAGCACCAGTTGTTGTTCGTGAAACCACCAATCTTGAGGATTCTGTTAGGTACAGTAGCCCTTCTTTTTTCCTTTTTTTTTTTTCCAAGTTGATCTTTCTGAATATTCCCTTCACTTTGTTTATGTTTATTCTGACAAGTTGTGGCAAAAAATTAACTTCTGACTTGGTTTTTATCTAATGCCAGATTATTACTTGAGACAAAATACCGTAGACTTCCAGTTGTGGATGCCGACGGCAAGCTTGTAAGAGATATCAGACTTTTGTATTGATCAACATCATCTAATCATGTTTAATGGTGGTTTAATCAGCCATTTTTCTTTAACTTGAAGGTTGGAATTATCACAAGAGGAAATGTTGTAAGAGCTGCTTTGCATATAAAACATGCCATGGAAAGGAAAGCGTAGTATCCCCGTATTTATTTTTTTTTTCCAAGGAAAAATGCAGCAGTCAACATGGCAAGCTGGGTCTGATTGGTTTATGCGAGCTGTTTTGAGCTCGGCAACAAAAGAAGCTGGCTGCTTTATACATACAATTTTGGCTCGTGTTTGTATCACATCATTTTCTACTTTTCCTAGTATAGGAAGAGGAGTTATAGTTACAAGGATTAGTGGCGACAGGAGCCAATAATGGTTCATCTCAAGACGCTAGTATGATCATGATGGTGGTTTCTTCAGATTTATGATGTTATAAGCTACTAGCAGATATTTGTCTGCCCGTCCTTGCGATGCATTAAATCTGGACGGTGATTAAATTGAAAGTGATAATGACTGCTCTGTCCTTTGTTGTCGAACAGGTTGCTGAACCTAATAGTGGAGGAGCCTTGCATGGTAAAAAATTGAAAGATGGCGTGTTACTATTAGTTGTGAAGTGAAATTATGCTGATTGTTTTTATGCCAATCCCTTTCTGTTGGCAAAATGTAGTCTTCGTTGGAGACCACATAATATCTGTGAACAAACACCTAGGAATATCAGGTAGAACATTTGGACTAAGGGCAGCAAATCATTCACTTCCGAATTTGGAATCTTCTTACCATTTTTTGCTGTTATTGCTGAGCTGGATGCCAGGAAGTATTTCGAGCTCATTACAAGGCTTAAGACTCTGCATAGCTGTTGTTTTTTCTGGATATTTACTCATGGCAGACATGATTCTTTTGAAGTCTAAACCAGGGCCAAGGAACGTGAATGCACTAGTGAATAAACCTGAGCTGCCCTACCATGCTGTGGCTAAGAACAATGATTTGGCTTGGTTGTAATTGAATGTTGAGCTACCTGAAATTATGTGTCTCGCAACTTGCAAATTATCTTGGAGAGGACAAGTGAGTATCAATGCAGGAATGAATACACACTCATATCCGCTAATGGTGAGCTAGTTGCTTGTCCTCTGCCGTCTAACAGTGGCAGGCAAGTTGTTTATACGATTCTCAAAAAGATCCGAGTGGGTTGAAGGCTTAATGGCGAATGCCAAATTTTCTTGCTAAGTAGGGAGCGGTGATTTGACATGATCTGAGATAGTAACCCATCAGGTTGGCCCCATGACCATAGTCAGCCTGCACTAGTACGATCGCAATCACTCTCATCTGTCTCTCTTCCCCCCGGGGGTGCCCACAACTCAAATTATGCAACAGTGCAGAACCAGAAAATACCTAACTCAAAATTTTATCACTTTAGTAGTTATAACTTTAGTGGTTAGCATGGCTATTTGCACCAACTGCAGGCTATGTAGGCCACCTCCTGTTCCCCAGCTCTGCGCTTCAACATCTATTCTCTCTCTCTCTCTCTCTCTCTCGCTCTCTCAAACAAAGAAAAGGAAAACGAAAATTTTGCCAAGTCGGGAAATCCCTCAGACCTCTCTCTCTCTCTCTCTCTCTCTCTCTGTTGCATCCATTTCCCATGAATACAAAACAAGGAAAGGATAACTGATTGTCCTTTAATACATGGTCCAACCTTCACAGAAAACAAAAGAGGCATCGAGTTCGAATCCTATGTTATTCAATGGAAACACATTCAATGGAAACACAGAATAATATATATAAACATCCTTGAGTCATAAACCAAGTAATATACATTTACCAAAATTTGCTAAATTACCATAATCAAATAAGGAAAAAAGTTTAATCAACTAAAAATAAAAACTAGCTAAAAAATTAACAAGAGGAAAACATAAACTACTTGACTAGTAAGTAAAATACTAGTATTAAAAGTGATTAATCCACATAAAAGGCTTCATGACTTTGATCAGCCATATAACATACCTCCTTTTGGCCATGTTAGCAAACCATCGGATTACCACCGGTGGCTAAACTCCTCTCCCACTCATCTCCATCGGAATCCTCTGGGTCAGGCACCTTATTCAGGTCAACCGGCCGTGATTTTAACTCTCTACTATCAACGACCGTTTCATTATTATCATTGCTACTGCTACTATTACTACTATTTCTTTGACGGTCATCGTGATGGCGGTGGTGGTGGTGGTTTAACGCTGTCTCAAAAGCGTCGACACGAGCTCCAACCTCGGTTGCTCTTTTCCTTATAGAAGCAGCTGACATGTCCCCATATGATCCACCGCAGCTAAAATTCTCTCCAGCCAAAAATTCAGGAAAATTCAACCTCGCCGACGGTCCTCTCAAATAAAAAACGGCGGTGTCATAAGCGCGAGCCGCCGCTACAGGTGTTGAGTACGAACCAAGCCAAATCCTTGACCTTTTGTTAGGCTCTCTTATCTCAGCCACCCATTTTCCCCACTTCCTCATCCTTATTCCCTTGTATTGCCTCTCACTTCCCATCCCTCCTCTCTTTCTTGTCGCCATCTCCTTGTCTACCCCGCTTTCCATCGATCTCTCAGCACACCCACAAAAAAAACCCTCCACCCCAATATTTGTTTTAAAATTTGTATTCCTTTTGTTCTTTCAAAAGGGTATTCAGGGTTCGGATTCTTGACAAGTTTTCATGGAAGAATTAAGAAAGCGAAGCAACTAGTTTTTAGGATTGGGAAGAGAGCAGAGAGGAGATGTGATGAGTCTTGGAGAATGAGTCTTGGAGAATAAGGGGTGTCATTTGGGTGAGCTAACACGTCGATACTAATTCCTTATGGATGGAAAATTTTCTTTTCCTTTTCTTTCTCCTTTATCTTTTTTTTATATAGAGGGGTGATAGCTAGAAAGAAAATCCAGATTCACCGACACGCTGTTTGTTAGTGTGTTTAAAAGAGAAGGGGTGGGAGCTGCTTTGCAGTTATGTTGTGAAGTGGAGAAAATAAATAATTTATTAATTAAAGGAAAAGAAAAAACGTAATGGTAATTAGATGTGGATGCTTCCTTTTTCCATCCGAGGTTATGTTTTTGGGCTGTGCTTGCCACTTATTGCATTTGCCACTAGTATACAAAAACCTTAAAATAAATAGTATTTTATAAAAATTTAAATTTTTTAAAGTTAATTTTTTTATATATTTTTAAATTGTTTTGATATTTAATAAATTTTAAAAAATAAAAAATATTAATTTAATACATTTTCAAGCAAAATATCTTTTTTTTTTTAAAACCACTATCATATATATTTTATCAAGATTAATTAATTAGTTTCCACAATACTCTTTAAAATAATTAAACAAGTGGCTTTGAATATTATTTTTTTTTCTAAAATACCTCCTTTTTCTCATCAAAAGTTTCTACCTTTCTTGCTTCTCTTTTATTTATTATATTTCCTGAAAATATATTTTATCTAAAATATCTCTTCTTCCCCCACCCTTTTCTTATAATTCATAAATTAAAGAAAAAATAGGGAGAAAAAGATAACTAAGGAATTAAATTATAAATGAACTTAAGAACATAGAAATTAAAGATATAGTTTCTAAAATTATAAGGAATAATTAGTAAATATTATTAACATGTAGAACAAAGTTATAATTATCTATACTACTAAAAGAATTGAGGTAAAATCCTAACTTCTTTACTTTATATGATCACTTAAGAAGGAGCTGTTTTTAATTTTTTTTAATTTTATCTTTTATTTTTTTGATTAATTTTTTCCTTTTAATTTCATCATTCAATATTTTGTTGATTTTGAATTGGTTATCATAATTTATTTCAATTTGTTTTCTATGAAGTTATCGCAGTCTTAAGCAAATGTTTTAATATTTGGTTGATGTTCAGTTTTGTAAGCGTCTATTTTTTTTATTATATCATTAAGTAAAACATCGTTTAAAAAAAATTGTTAAACATAATATAGTTCATGATCTAGATCATGAGTTTTACTTGTTATGCCGCGAAGCATAAGTCGATCCAATATGTCATCTTCTTAATATTAAAAAAAGACATCATCTTTAGTTTATTTATTTTTTTAAGCTAAATCATGATTTTTACAATTCTTCTTGGTTGTTTTTGGACCCATTAAGACTATGTTTGGGAACGCGGCTGTGGCTGAGGCTGCGTTCCCAAAAATTTTGAATTTTTTTTTTACTAAAATTGAATATGGTTTGTATGTTTTGGATCGTTTTGATGTGCTGATGTCAAAAATAATTTTTAAAAAATAAAAAAACACCATTGGCATGCATTTTGGCACGAAAAGTTATTTGAAAAGCACCTACAACCACACTGCCAAACACGCTCTAAGTCGACTGGGACATGTTGGGGTATTCTCATATGAGTTAATTTTAAACTTAGATAGATAAAGAGTCAAGTCGAGTCGAGAGGTTTCAATGTTAACCTACTAGATTGGACCATTTTTTAAAATTCCATGTTTTAATTTTTTTTTCTTTCGATTAAATACTTTTTTTTATTTTTTGTAACTTCACCCTTCAATATTTTATTGATTTTAGATTCCTCTAATAATTTGTTTTGATTTATTTTCTATAAAGTTATTGTAGTAAACGAATATCCTCGTATTTGATTAATGCTTATTTTTATGAGTGTCTATTTTTGTTATCATATCATTAAGCGAAATATAGTTTTTTCTTATGTTGTTCTAGGATTAAGATAATAATAACACCCACATTAAACAAGCATACATCCACACCTCAAGTACCAAAACCATACTTAAGTATTTTATTCCTTCATTAGTCCAAGTCAAATGATACAATTGCCACTTGATCAATCCACACCAAGCTTGTTAAAGATGTTTTCTCTTCAAGATTTTTCTTTAGTAACAATACCTCACCAATACCAAGAGTTTTTCTCAAACTCTCAAGATTTTACAAATATGATTTTGTTATCACATAATTACTCTCTCAATAGAGTGAATTTTATAATTGAAAATCTAAGTATCTTTATATCTCATTAGATAGCACTTCATGGATTGAAAAGTGTTTAAGTGTTGTAAGAATGAGAATGAGAATGTATACTCTTGTGTAAGATTATGAGGATTTTAATGCACAAATATAAGTATGATTAAGGATTGATGATCTTGAAGTGTTTTTGCTCTTAAAATATCTTGTATATAACATATGTTCAGATTTCCTTTTTAATTCTACAATTAGACAAGTTTTATATATATATATATATATATATATATATATATATATATATATATATATATATATATTTCTAGAAAAAAAAATAGTATCTTATAGTCATTTATACCCGTTAATGTTTCTCTAACAACTAAAATGGTCGACTGATTCAGATTGGTTAAGACAATCGATTAATCGGTTCCTGTAGAATTCTTAGGTGTTCATCATGGATGAACAAGTGGTCGACAAGTTCATTTGATATTACCAAATAGTCGATTAGTTTATGCAAAATTCTAGTTTTGATAATTTTAATCCTGATAAATTCTTAGAATCGTTTTATTAATCCTGTTAAATATATGCAAAATAAAATGTGTGCATTCATTTTAATTTGTGCTATTATGTAGAATATAAATATTTAAATTGAGTACTAAAAATAAATACTTAAACTAATTCTTCATTTTGCTTTTTTTTTGGACATCTGTCATGCTTTCTTGATGTGTTCTTCACATAAAACCTGTTTAAAACTTATTCTCAACCAAGCATATTATCATTCCAACTTTCATATTATTCTTATCATTAAAATATATATAAAAACATAAATGTATGACCTAAAGGTCAACAATCTTTTTTTTTTATATAATAACAATTAATATGCAACTTGAATATAAAATACATGTCTCATTCTATCTTTTGCAATGTAATATATAAGAAACATTTAAACAGTCTAGCATTATCTAAGTAAATGAGATAAAATTGTATTTTCAATAAATACTTATACATAAAGAAATTGAAATTTCTCCCCTATGCATATATTATTGAACTACAATTTGCCCCCTTTTGAAACGATTCAATTCATATCTATTTCTCCCCCTACATATATGCATATATTATTGAACTACAATTCGCCCTTTTTTGCAATGATTCAATTCATATCCATTTCTCCCCTTTTGGCATCAACAAAAACATAATATGGAGAGACAAAAAAATACACAAAAATATAATGGAATCTATAAAAAAAAATAAACCATACATTATATAGTCTCTAAAAATAATCCAAGATTCATTACAAAAAAAGGAATAAAAACATCGAAACATACATATGTTCATGGTACAACATTTAGGATGGTGGATAACGAGAGAGAGAATCGGCCATCACCAACCATATTCTTTTGATTAGCTACAATATACACTTGAGTATCTCTAAGATGACACACATTTGTCTCAATATGTGTTAGTTAGCTTTCCATCCTATACTCGATGCATCTTTAGGCAAGGAAGCAAGTGGTAGTGTTTCAAATATGGCATCAAATTCATCAACATTACCATTGTGTTGATGTTCTTCCTCATCATGCTATTATTTAGCAAAACCTTTATCTAGTCTCTAGAAACCTATGCACCATCCTCATTTAACACATATTTCTTTTTTTTTAGGGTTCTATTGTTTATCCCTATTAATTTTGAATACGGTGTCCTATTTGTACCCATCAATAAAATCTCAAAATGCTCAAATATAGTAGTTAGAAATTGACCATAAGGAATAGATTTTTGCTTTTGATCATGTGTCATGATCAAATTCCTTATTATAATATACAATAGATTAATTCGTTAACCTCTAATCATACAATCAATTAAGCATGAATCCATGAAAGTAACCTCATCATAATGCCCTTTTTAGGAAATATGTTGAGTGTTATAATCCTATATATAATTTTAAGTCGTAAGAGCAAATCTTGGTTCTTGATTTTGCTCCTTTGGTAAAATTGTATTTACCCGAATGCAATACCACATCTTTATCATATACAAATCCTTCTATGGTGGGTATTACTTTAACTTCAAATGCTCTAGGACCTTAATTACTTATTCCTAAAAATCACCTAGAATGTCACAATAAAAAACAATTGATTTATCTTACAAACTACCAAAGACCATCTGTATTGATCCTCATATTTGCAAAGAACACCCTTATTAATTTTAGGTAAGTTGGTTTCTTCATATAAAATAAAGTGCTCCAACCCATAGATTCAAATATCTCATCTATATCAAAAGCACAGAAATCATCTTATAAACCTCTTTCTATAGCAATTGAACTATTTGTAAAAGAGTTCAAGAATTATTGGATATTATCACCTTGGTATGAAGTTGGATCATTTGCCTTTTTGTTGCGTGATTCAACTTTTCTTTAGTGTTTTTTTTGTGCCATTTGACTTTAATCTTCAAGGAACAACTTAAAAGGTTTTTGATTTGGTAAGATTTGATAAAAATTTTAGAGTATAATAGGTTAGAGTTTTTGCTCGAGCAATTGGTCCATCGATTGTTTTGGGTTAAGTTAAACCAATTGATCGATTGAAACCCAAAACAAGAATTCATAAAATTCTCTTATGATTTATTCTTTGCACTTAAAATGGAACATTTCCATGTAAAAATTATATTAAAAAAACAAAGGAATCGAGAGTTGAAAATTTCAATTTTTTGATAATAGCAATATTATTAATGCTTTGGTTCAACCTGTTGGTTGGTTGTTCCAATTGTATGAATTGATCGGTCGGTTCACACAAGGTTCATGTTTTTATGAATTTTCTCCTTCACATATGTTTTATGAGTCAAAACATACATTTTTTGTCCAACTTGTAGACTAAAAAATTGAACCTAACTTAAAACTCAAAATCTCATAAATTTGACAATAGTCATCCTTTGTTTTTCTTGCTTAACCAGTTAGCCGATTGAACTAGCTATAATGAATTGGTTGACTAGTTCATCTCAAACCTATATAGTCAGTGAATTTTGTAGTAGAACAGATATTTCATGTTAAAAGGATATACATTTTACCACTTAAACATATCTAACTTATTTCTAATAATGTATATACGTATAAATAATACCTCAAATATATTTAGCATAAATAAAGCCTAAATTTTTACTCATTTCGCAAAAATGATCTTTGCTTAAAGACTTTGTGAATATAACTACTAATTGATGTTCTTTGCCCACAAACTCAAGTGCAATATCTCTTTTAGTCATGTGATCTCTTAGAAAGTGATGTCTCACTTCTATGTGTTTTGTATGTGAGTGCTGTATAGGATTTTTAGATAGACTTATTGCACTAGTGTTATCACACTTAATGGGTACATGATCAAATACAAGTCCAAAGTCTTTTAAAGTTTGTTTCATCCATAAGATTTGAGCACAACAACTACTCGCCACTATATATTCTACTTTAATTTATTTTTTTATGAAATTTAAGAATATATATTAAAGATAAAAAAAAATATACAGCTCTGAGAATCTAGAGAAATCCATAATAAAATATAACTCTGAAGAACAAGAGAAAACCAGAAAAAAAAGAAAACCAAAAGCTTCCTAAAATAATGGTTAGAAAAAGAACCAAATCCTAGATAGGGTGCCCAAACTAACCAAACAAACAGGATCCACAGAAGCATATCAAAGAAGCATAAAAATCCAAATCAAAAGGGATAAAAAGTCTAACGCCAAATTGTTTGGCAACAACAAACTACCTAACACGTACTTTTTGCATGGCCGATACATAAGCATGCAGTCACAATAACAGAGGTGTATGATTTTCGTGAAAATAAAGAACAAGATTTGGAACTTGCAGAAGACAGAATCAACCGACTGGGACACACGCTTGAATATTCTCCTGTTCCTTTCATTCCAAATTAAGTGCACAAGAAGAGTAGGATAAACTCGTCTCATTCTATGGTGCAACCTTTTACGCTGGCTAGACAGACCTCTAACGGCAAAAGAAAAGGAGGATATAGAGTGATTCATGCGAAGTCAGTGTCTGATAAGACTCTATAATAGAGAAGACCAATCACAACTGAAAAACAGGTGAGTATGATATTCATCTTCTCAGTTACAGAGGACATAAATAGTATCAGTGGAGAGGAAGTTGAGGCGATCACAAGTTTTGAGTTTACCAAGAACAGCAAGCCAAAGGATAAACCTGTACCGAGGTAAAGACCACTTCTCCTAGACAACACTGTGCCAGCTGATAGTAGAACCTTTAAGATGGAAGAACTCATGAGCATTAGCAATAAAGGAACCAGACCCCTGATACCAATCATGAAGAGTAGCGATAGTATCAGGAATACCCCCAAGTTGGACTCCAAGCTGGTCTTTAAGAGAGCGTAAGGATTTCGATAGTGGGAAGGAAGAGTGCAACCTCTCTGAAGACCATAAAGAGTTATGTGGAAGGTAGAAGTGATTAACCCAGCGAATCTAAAGAGAATCAGACTTTAGATGAATGTTTCACACCTACTTAACTAGGAAACATTTATTCCTAACCTTAATACCTAATAGCCCTAGACCTCCTTCTGATTGGGGCAGACAAACCTTATTCTAGGCAATAAGAGCAAAGTGATTAGAGGAGGTGTTACCGAACCAGAAAAACCTACTTAGATATGAAACATTTATTCCTGGCCTTAATATCCAACAACCCTACTTTAATTGTTGATATGGCTACTGAGTTATGTTTTTTACTAACCCAATATACTAGTGATGATCTTAGAAAATGACAGGTTTCACTAGTACTTTTTAGATCAACTTTGCACCTAATAAAATTAGCATCCCAATTGCTAATTAAACTAATCTCGCTTTATTTGGATACCAAAACCATAAATCAATTGTACCATGCAAGCAATGACAAATGCATTTGATAACAGTTATATCAGATTCTTTAGGACATGCTTGAAAACATACATCTAGACAAACACAAAATATAATATCAAGTATACTTGCAGTTAAGTATAAGAGTAAGTCAATCATACCTTAATATTTGGTGATGTCCATGTTCTTACAATTTTCATCTATATCAAGCTTTGTTGATGTGCCCATGAGTGTATCGACTTTCTTGACATGTTCTATCCCAAATCTCTTTAAAAGATTCTTGATGTACTTGATTTAGTTAATGAATATGTCATCCCTTGTTTTTTTATTTGCAATCCAAGGAAGAAATAAAAATTCTCCCATAATGCTAATTTTGAATTCTTCTTGCATGCACTATACAAAATCCTAATAATGAGATTCATTAGTGGCGCCAAATATTATATCATCAACATAACTTTGTACAATCAATATATCTTTTCCTTTTCTTTTTGTAAAAACATTAGTGTCAATTTTATCAATATTGAAACCATTTTCAATAAGAAAGATCTCGAGTTTATTATATCAAGCCCTAGGTGCTTGTTTTAAACCATAAAAGACATTTTTTAGTTTAAAAACATGGTTGGGAAAATGAACCTTTATGTGTCTCATCTTATTGCACTTATAACATCTAAGTGCTTCCTTGATAGATTCTTTCTTATTTCTATCCTTCTATGCTTTTTTAATGGGAAATTTCAGAATTGTCTTGTGAAAGTGCAATGTCTTTTTCAACTTCTTCTTCTTCATCATTGTTTTTTTCTTCAACATGATGTATAGTTTTGAAAGCCAAATTTTTCTTTGGCTTCTTTTTTAGCTCTTCCTTTTCCATGGTGATCTCATCTGTCATCAATTAATCGATGAGCTCTTCCAATAGAAGTTTGGTAAAGTCCTTAGCTTCTTAGATTACCGTCACCTTTCATTCCCAAGTCTTTGGTAAGGAACTAAGAATTTTGCTTATAATATCAATATTAGTATAAGTCCTACCAAGAGCATCTAAACTATTAGTTATAGTTGTCATTCTAGTAAACATACTAGTTATGGATCTATTTGAAAACATTTTGAATAACTTATATTGATGTACTAATATGTCTATTTTGGATTATTTAACTTGATTAGTACCTTCATGTCTTATTTTTAAAGTATGCCATATGTCCCTAGCTTATTTACAATATGTGATCCTATTAAACTCACTTATACTCAATGTACAACACAAATTATTCATAACTTCAACATTCATATAAAGTAATTTTTTATCACCATCGGTTTACTCAATCTTAGCTTTAGGAATCGTTATACCATCTTCAATTTTAGTAGGTTTTAGGTTTGTGAGGTTCATTTTTAATAGATAGCCATAAATCATAATCAATAGATTAAAGATAAATAATCATCCTAGTTTTCCAATAGGCATATTCATTAAAATCAAAGAAAGATGGCCAAAATATTGATGATCCTTCATTTTGGAGAATATAGCTAGTGGATGACATTTTACTTAAAGTCTAATCAAACTTATATAAATGAGAACTAAGCTTTAATACCGATTGTTATTCTAGAATTAAGACAAAAATAACATCTATAGAGGTGAATTAGGTGCTTTACTAATATTAACAAATAATGCAATTTAACCCAATTAAACACAATTACCAATAATATAATTAAAGTGCTTAAAATAAAAGATAACAGAGAGAATTGCATACTTAATTTTTAACGTGATTCGACAGGCCTACATCCACACCTCAAGTATCAAACCATACTTGAGTATTTTATTCCTTCACTAGTCCAAGTTAAAGGGTACAATTGACATTTGATGAATCCACACCAAGCTTTTTACACCACTTAAAGATGTTCCCTCTTCAAGATTTTTCTTTGGTAACAATACCTCACTAATACCAAGAGTTTTTCTCAAACTCTCAAGGGTTTATAGCTATGATTTTGTTATCACAAAATAACTTTTTCAATAGAGTAGATTTTACAATTGAGAATTTAAGTATCTATATATCTCACTAGATAGCACATAATAGATTAGAAAGTGTTTAAGTGTTGTGAGAATGAGAATGTATATTTTTGTGCAAAATTATGAAGGTTTTAATACACAAATATAAGTATGATTAAGGATTGATGCTCTTGAAGTGTTTTGCCCCAAAACAATTTGTATATGATATATGTTCAGATTCCCTTCTTAATTCTACAAATGGACAATATATATATATATAGAAAGTGAAGTGTGAGCATTCATTTTAATTTGTGCTGTCAGGTATAATATAAAGATTTTAAATTGAGCACTAAAAATGAATACTTAAAATAAGTCTTCAATTTTCTTCCTTCTTAGACTTCTATCATGCTTGTTGATGTGTTTTTCGTATAAAATCTGGTTAAAGCTTGTTCTAAACCAAACAATTATTAGTTCAATTTTTATATTATTATTATCTTCAAAAAATATATAAAAACATAAATATATAATTTAAAGATTAATGGTTAAATATAGCAGAGTACATTATTCGTTCATACATTTGCAGGTTAAGCTGCAAAAATTGAGCTTGTTTGACAGTGTAGTTGCGGTTGCTTTTTAAATAACTTTTCATGCTGAAATGCATTCCAATGATTTTTTGAATTTTTTTTAAATTATTTTTGACATCAGCACATCAAAACAATCCAAACTATATTAAATTTTAACAAAAAAAAAAATTAATTTTTTTTATAGTGTCTTAAGTCATCTCAATATGTGATTGGACCACGCCGCTCGGAGTCATTTATTGTTTTATACTAGAAGAAAACTATATACTTGAGAAGAAAGCAAAAAAGTGTAGTGATGGGAGGTGTCGTTTTGTGGGCAAGTGAGGTGGAATCCAATGGTTGTGAAAAAAAGAAGTATCACCGTGTCATGGTGGCCAGGAGAAGATCGATAGGTACAGTGACATTTGTATTCTTAATTAGTATTGGGATTTTTATTTTGTTTTTGTTGTTTTGAGGAGTGATAATAATTTTCTAAGGAAAGGAAAGGGTAGGTCGGAGGTCGGTGGTCGGTGGTCGGTGGATAGATACCGTTAGGAATTGACTTTCCCTCCACGCAATAACGATATGAATGGATGGGCTTTTTTGTCCTTGTAGAACATTGTTCTTATCTGTCAGATTAAATTTTAAATTTCTCATGGTCCCCTCCGCTTTGGGGGAGTTAATTATTTATTGGATATGCATAAAATAATAACGTATAATTGTTTTTTTCTTTTTTACTATCTATACCAATCCGACCCTTGACGTACGACAATATTAAAAGATTAGATACTTTATTTTTTAAATCCTAAGTAATATACAATTTAATATCGAGTCAAATATCAAACTGTTTTAAGAATTATTTGTTAATTTTTGCGTCTATTTTAAGCAATCTAATAAACCATCTTTACGGGGTTAATCAGTTCTCTTAATTGTATTATGCAATATTTCTTTCTCTTCCATTTTAAATTCCATTTTATATTTCTACTTTCTTTTATATATATATATATATATATATATATATATGCACAATATCGTCTTTTATTCTTGTATATATATGTGTGCGACTTTTCTCTAGATTTATATTGTACAAAGTATTGGTATTGAGGTCGGTCTGGAATTAAATCAATTAAGAAGTCAGGTTACATGGATTCATCCAGGTGAATCCAAAAAAATATATTTGAAGTTTTAATATTTTACATGAAATTTTTTTGAAACAATACATATAAATATAAGTTATAAAAAAAATATGAAGTGTAATATAATATAATTATCACACATTGAAAAGTTAAAAAATAATTAATGCGGATATAAACTATATATAATTATCCTATATCAAAAAGTTAAAAAACAACTTATATAGATGTAGGCTATAAAAAAAAAGATATGTCATGCTAAGTATTCATAAATTAATTTTTAATTTTTTAGATTTTATTTTTAAAAATACAAAAAAAAATATCGGGTCACTCAAGTTTCAGATTGATATAATGGATCACTTGAGTTTGACCGGGTTAATTGCAAGCTCGAGTTTTTGTGATTTAAAATCCTACAAAGACTCTAGATCACCCGAGTTTAAAATCAACCTACCAGGTCAAGCGAGTTTTATAACCTAGAAAGTAGTGACATCATCTATTTCAAAAACAAGATCATTATAAAGTTTTCAGAATATAGAAATATCTGCAGCAAAAAAAATTAAACTTAAGATGAATAAGAAAACTCTAGCACTCTCTCTCTTTTAAACAACATTTTTTTAAGAAGTACATGTTTTTAGATTGTTGTCCGTGAAAATTACTTTCTTTCTCTCCCTTTATTTATTTATTAATACTAGATCTGGTTATTAAATCTATACTTTTAACAATTCAAATAATTTCATGTTTTTGTTAGGTTTGTTTCACTCAATCTTCAAGAATTTTTTTTTTGTATCATTTGCAGGTTTATTCAAGGATACATGATGAATCAAAGAATGAATTTATAATTAGAGTGACCTTGATATTTGATTGCAATCTCAATTATTTTGTCAATGCAATATGATAGTACAGCCTATTCACACATTGATTACCAAGAAGTTCCTCGAATTGAAACACAGAAAAAAAAATTAATTACAGACAATCTAAAAGGAAGAAGTTTAGAAAACTCCTTGGAAAGTTACTAAATTAGAGAGGATGAAATGCTACTCAAAATTTCCATAGTTTTTTCCTTTTCTTTTCTTAAAGTACATTAATTAAAACCGGTTAATGATAAGAAAAAAGAATATTTTTTTTTGGATAATCCAGGATATCCGAGTCAGCTTACGCGCACCACAACTAATCTTCGGGCCCACTATCACCCTGCAAGCTCAGTAAACAAGTAAGACACTACGAGGATGACAGACATGCATAGAAAAAATCAAATCCAGGTGCAGAGGAAGAGAACAAGTCCCTTTCCCTACTAGGCCATGACATCAAGTGTGAAAAAACAGAAAATACTATATATATAGTCAACTTCTTCCCTCTTATGATGCTCATAAATACGTACCTACCTGTAAGAATTTTATTCAAAATACTAGGAATATATATATATATATATATATATATATATATATAATCGTGTTAGCTTTTGTCTCGGGTTATGCTTCCATGGTGACATTTAGCTGGCACGACGAGCATATGGTGCCAAATTATAATTCAGCCGTATATATAAACACTTGTTTTTAAAAAGGGACCCCTCCTCTATAGCCAAACATGATGATAAGGGCATGCACGGTGTGTTGTGAAACAATATTTTTTATTTTATTTTTTTAAAGGGGTTATGAGAATAATTTAATTGGAAGCAATCTTGAGGTGATCTACAAATGATCTATCTAGCTATTGTTCTAATGTTAATATGCATTAGCTAGCATGCAAGCCCTGACGAGATCAGGAGCTCGGGGAAAACAATAAACAAACGAAAAGCTAAGAAAAAGAAGAAAAAAGATTAACCACATTATTGATATAAAGTAAGCTTTAATAATATCTGTAGGCTCATAGAGTTATTGCCCCTCTAGCCAGCCCTAGAAAGTGGGAACCCATATCATATGCCCAGAGCCAGAAAAGCTAAACAACGCATGGTCAGTTTAGTGGGCAATCAACTATTTGCTGTAAACAATTCATGTTAGTAATAGTTGGTATAAAGCAAGGTGGTTTCTATTATTTTAGCCACTGCATATTCATGTGCAAAACAAGCGCACTCTTTTGTGTCGTGTGTGAATGTGGCTCTCGTACATGAACATTGAAATTAGATAACAATCGATTACCAGCTTATCTCATGGAAAGTAATGATAGAGAATAATTACCTTTTTTTTTTTAATAGAAAGTTAACTTGTTGACTAATGTGCATTTGATGGAAATGTTATGATATTGTTTATATGTGATGTCTCGCTATGTTATTGCTAGAGAGACTGATGCTTCGTAGGTATTTTTTGAGGAGACGTGAGAGAATAAAATAGTAATTAGTTAGAAAATGTAGGTATCGTACTGACAATTTATGCATAATTCGAGAGAGTGCAATGTCATATTGACTTTCTTATAACTTGTTACTTTGTATTGTGGTGTATGCTGATAGCTAAACTTATCATGGGTCAAGCATAAAAAAGTGATTGTTAAAGGACCTAAGATGTCATGGATAGACAAGTTAGTCCATTTGAATTGACCTACAACTAGTAAGTACAATCCATTTAAGCTGGTGCAACTAGTACAAGATTGAATTTAGACCAAAATAAAAAGAATGAAGTGAAGAGAAAAAGAAAAATTAGCTAGCGTGTGTAACATGCACTTGAAAATTAGTCACACCTCATTTCTTTTTAGCAGTGTTTATGACTCACTCACCTTTTTGATGGTGGTTTTTTTTTTTTTTAAATGATGTTGCATATGTGTTGATCAAAGCTCTAGTGTCTTTAACATCCCATTCTTTATTTCTTCATTTTCCTTTTTATTTTTATTTTCTCTTTTATCTTGAAAAGCATACCGTTTTTACTAGCTTCAACTATTTTATTGGCCATTTTTTTTTTTTTACCATTTCTCTTCTTGTTGCCTAGCTCGTTTAGGCTTCAACTTAAACAGATTGATCTATTTTTTGCCAGTCTATTTAATCTAGCCCAATTGACTGATCACCTATAGAGGCAGTCCATTTGAGCTGGTTTAACCCCCTTTTTTTGTATCATCACTTCTCCTTCTCTTATAAGTTTTTTAAAATCATTTTTTGAAAGATTTAAGTAGTAGAAGTTAGAGGAAAACAAATATTTCCATATTACCATCTCATGGCTTCTGTTAACATGTCATGATGAATGTTTTGAGAACTCAATATTTGAAGACATAGAGATTTTGTTTGGAGACATGGAGATTTTCATTGTAGACATAAAGATTTTTATTGGATACATGAAGATAAACAACACCATAAAGAAAAATACATGGAGACTACTTGGAGAGATAATATTGATTTTTTCATTGAAAAGTTCAAAAGAGTTTTTCAAACAAGTATAGGTATAATTTTTAGATATTATTAGATATAGAGTAATGAATCATTAGGATTTTTTTTCATTCAAGTTGCATTTCCTTCCTTATAAATTATTGGAGGTGACCCTAGACAATCAATCTTTCTATCTCTTATTTTAAGGCATAATATTTCTTAGTATCATGATCATCATGGTGAAAGAAACAAGATTTGTTGGGGTTTCTTATGCTCACACCACTCTTTATAAGAGGTGGGTATCATATGAATTCCTTTTCCTTTATGGTAGCCAATATCTCAGAAAAGTATGGTGGTTTGAGGTGTGATCATGAACCTAGTAAACATCAATTAGTCGTGAAAGGATCCATTAGTATTCCTCTTGGATGCCCTATAATTGTTAGGAGATTAGTGATGTTTGGAAGACTTTTCTCTTTATTATTATAAATGAAGGCATTCTTGTCTAGTCATGCTCATTTAATCTACTAGAATATGACTTTTCATGCATGTTTAACTTTGAGGATAGTTCAATCGAGGAGAGTGTATAATCATTCCTATAAGGAATAGTTATAGACTTCGCTAATTAGGGCTTTGGGGGTAATGGCTTAAAGTAGAATTTTCATGTTGATCATTTTCTTGCTGAACCTTTAAGATATGTTTCAGTTCTCTCATCTTCTCGTTATGTGATGAAAAAAAGTCCAGTTGTACTTTTATTAGTTATATGCTTATACTGAAGTATGAGATGAGTTTGGCACTAAGATAGTGAAAGTAAACAATGGAGAAAAGCTCAAGGTTATGATATCACACCTAAGTATATCCATGTAATGTTTTCATGAGAATTATATGCATAACATCGATGTCTTTAGTTACAAGCTCTGGGATGCTTCACGCGTTTTGCATATGCTTTCTTGGTTCTATGATGCCATTATAGTTGTTTAAGTTGGTCTTCATAAAGTCACAATCTATGAAGAGATAAATATGTAGCATTCAGTGATAACGTAAAGAATCTTTCACTTGGTGTATGTGGTGTCCATTCTTAGGAACTTGTAAAGTTACTAATCTCATCTTGTGTCAAGGTTTTTTTCAATAAAGAGTATGAGAGTGAGACTCAAAAAGAGATCGATGATGGTTGCTACTCCTAAAGTATCCAGTATGGGAACACTCTTTATATAATGGCATTTCCTTTGGAGAGTTGGAGTATGAGTGTGTCTCATATCTACTTGCTTGCACGTCATTATATCATATTCCTTAAGAAAACTAGAGTTATCTTTGTGCATTTAGTGGTGCATGTAATGAAGGTAGGTGTTATGTTTCTTATTGAGAGAGTGAAAGAGTGTGAAGTTATTGTTTAATAGCTAGAACAACATCATTAAGCATATTCACTTAACAAGAGAGTTAGTGGAGATCTGGAGGAGCTGGAGTGCCTACGGTGGGGAGGTCAATTACTCTTTCAGATTTTGGAGTTCTTAAGTTGTCAGTCATGGAAAGAAAGTTTTAGGTGAGATATAAGATATCTAGCCTAAACGGACTAGGTAACAAGAAAAAAATGGAAAAAAATGGCATGTCCCAAAAATAACCAAAAAAAGAAGGAGAAACTAACAAAAGCAAGGTGTTTTTAAAGACAGGAGAGAGACAAGGAGAAGAGAAAGGATGAAAAAAGAATGGTATGTCAAAGATTTACTGGAGCTTTGATCACCACACATACGGAATAGTTATTCTCCTCGATTATACACATGTTTTTTGTATAGGGCCCATCTTCTCTAGCCAATGGCTATTTCATGGTTGCATGCTATCTTAAATGGTACTTACCAAACACCAATCCCTCTACTAATAGTATAATAAGACACCACAACAAATGACTTAGCTTTTCATGTTACATGCAAAGGAAAATAACTATTCTTCATCGTTACTCTCCTAGAGGTAAGTTGACATGATCGAAATCTATAAATATCTTGGTTCACTAAGTAAAAATGAATTCAAGGGATTTAAAAAATTGCACAAGTTCATTCAACATTACAAAACTCTATTTAGGGAAACATAACAGATCACACAACACCACTAAGCCACATTGCTCTTCCCTTTATCCTGCTCCCCTCATTGCATATTTTTCTTCTACTCCACACTTTGTTTTTCTACTCAACATACTTTTATTCTTCTACATATACTAACTTAAATATCGGAGAATCTCTTATTTTGATAAATGACTTGCTTTTGCAAGTGAGAGTGGAAGTCACCCGTCAATTCACCAAGCAGTGATCAAGCTTAATCATTTTTTTAATACAAAGTTGTGAAAAAACAAATCCAATCTAAAGTTTTCATGATTTCATCACTTGTTCTTAATTTTATTAATTTTAGTTAGAAAAAATAAAAGATTAAAACTCGAACTCATAACTATTTGATCATTAAAGTTACAATATTATATCAAAAAATTATCCCAATTTACAAGCTTAAATTATTAGATGTGACTTTATAATGATTTTATATTACTTTTAAAATATCACCACCACAACACCTGTTTAACTACCATCCTCGTTCCATTATCAATAATTTTATTACTACTATATTTTTAACATCAACGTTTAATGTCCTAAAAATTTGTTTTGTATGGCATATAAAATATTTTTATTTGGAATAAATTTATTAAAAACAAACGTCCGAGATTATCAAAGAAATTGTCCGGCAAACAAAGCTTTGGGGGAGCCATTTCCAATAATTCTCGTGGCATGCAATGACGTGTGGAAATACATATGGGTGACTGAATTGATGTTTTCAAGGGTCATAACTTTTGGCTTTTCCAGGAAATCATTAGGTACGTGTAAGGTTTTTATTTGCCGTAGTAGTCAAAAAATACATTTATCAGCAATGCACCTGATGATGAGAGCGCATGGAAAAATTTACTTTCTTGGCCAAGCCTTGTACCAATATGAGGCCGTGTGCCTGCCTGCCTTTTTCTGACTAGAAGAAGTCAACAGATCAGTTGGCAGAAAAATCTTGGTATCAACGCCACCAAGAAAGAACATGTCCCTATATTTGGATCGTGATGTAAATGTTGCTGCCGGCTCAATTATTGAGCTAAAGTCAAAATTTCGGTGGTGATTGCCATGATAATTCAATGCTGTTCAGCTCAACGCCCTTTCTTGGTGATGTTAATAACATGGTGCATGCATCCGTTGTATACTTAGGTTCTTGCGCACATCCCCACCCACCGCATAAAAAAAAATTAAATTAAAAGGAGATTATGAGTCAATGGTGATGCTCTATATTTCATGTTGTCAGGTTATAATTAAAGAATTTGAATAAGATACGAGAAATATAGTAAAACTGATATTTTATTAGTTATTTTTATGATTTACTTTCAAGAAAATAAAATTTATATATCCAAGACAAAATAAAACAGTATATTGATATTCCCAACAAATTTAAGCTTCCGCGGGACAAATTGTGAAATCAATTTCAGAAGTAAAGCAAACTAAAGATATTGCTTCTTCAAATGGCAAGGAGGAAGCAAACAATCCAAAACCTAAGCAAGATAGAGCGAGATTTCATTACGAGAAGCATGAATAACGAGACTATTCGTTCGTTACCTTGAAGCCAAACCTGTATAGATAGTTACAAGTTACAGGGAAATTCAATCAAATATTCCACTTTCCTTTTCAAAAGAAGCCTTTTCTATGGTTACTCAAGGCATTACAAGTATTATTGCTCTTCGAGTATAATTTAACTGATCAAGTTCTGAATTTACTTCCTAGAAATTATCAATTCAAGTGTTATAAACCTCAGGGCAACTGGAGGCATACATGATCGTTAATTCCAGGGTCTTGGAGGATTAGTCAAGGTGCATGTAAACTAATCCGAATACCCATGGGTACCCAAAAAAAAGTATTATTGCCCTTCAAGTTAGTAATCATCATGTATTTTTACTTATTCTTTTTTTTTTTAGAAAAAGAATCAGCAGAATATCACACCTGGAATGAGTAATGCTTCCTGGCCTTGAGAATACTTGAATTAGCTCTTGCTCTGTACAAATTTGCCCCAGATTAGCCACAAAGAGTGTTGGCCATGGGGGTGCTGAAGAATTATTCTGTCAATGTAGGAAACATTAGTTTATCATCATCAGAGAATAAATGCTTTTGTACAGATCACATTCTGTTATTTTGATTAGAAAACAATCCAACAATTAATGGGCCCATAATAACATAAAGGATGTGCAAGAACTCTTACAGGAGTACAATCACAATCTACCCTAAGTACATTTGCATGTCATGTTTCTCTATGGTAAATACTCCAGCATTCTACGACTACATACAAGTACAAACTCATCCTATGAACTAAACTGAACAATTTTAGTTCCACAAGAGAATTACAAAAAATCCAGATCTAGAAATGAACAATTTCTCAAACAATAAGAACATGATAGCAATTCTATTTCGAGGAGATAAAACTTGCGATAGAAAAGAAAGGTGCAGAACTCATGGGACTGATATTTGCATAAAAACAAAAGGCAGTGAGGTAATCTAACCAGTTTTCCAGTTTTTGACTCATTTCTAGCTCTATCATAAAGATGTGCTCAAGAAGTGCAAATGACCTTTGTGCAGATGGGAATACCAATCGTGTTGAAAGCAGAAATAGTCATTCCAGGCAAGTGAACGCTGCCAAAACCTGCTAGTGTCCAAGAGTGCAAAACATGTGCAATGTGAGCTTTTAGAAGAATGTGCCCTCCATGTGATTAAGTAATTGATTTGTATTCCAAGGAAACCACAAAGAAAATAACTGGGAGTGCTCAGTCCAAAGCATAAACACAGAAAAAAGTGTTCTAGCTGACATTAGCAATTTTAGACAGTGGTCTTACCTGAATCAGGAGAGCCATCAAGAATCCAGAGGACCCTCCAGCCTTCTTATCCAAACCAGACCATTCATCGCTGATCCTCAAAATCAAGTAATATAAATAAGAAGAAAAGTCAATTACATGGAAATTTAATGCAGGCATTAAATTTTGCAAGATCCATTAGATATAGATCTGGCATTAGATTTTGCAAGATCAGTATATAGGGTTGATCCCTTTTCAAGATCGAAAACCATCCCATGCAACAAAGGTTCAGAGCCAAGAGTTTTCAGTTATTGGTGGCATGTCTAACACACACAGCATTGCAATTAATCTAAATATGACCCTGATGCATAAAAATAACCCAGTAACTGGATACCAGCCGCTTCAGTATAAGAATTTTTCTCAGACTTCAAATTGAAAAATGAAATTGACATTGCCTCAAACCACAGCAGCAATATATAATGTTAGCTGGGACAGAACTTAAGTTACATGTAAAACAAACACTACAGCAATGCAGGGCATTTTACAGGATCAGGGCAAGATGTTCTTGCATTCAGTGCATGCATGGCTGCAAGTCTGCAACGGCGGACGGCTGGTCTGCAAGCGTAGCAAAAGCAAATGGCTGCAACAATCACAGTACATCTGAATAAATCAACTCAACAGAAAAACATATTTATTTATCATGCAAGGGATGAATAAGATACGCGCTGTCATAATTCTAAGATTGTAAACGCACCGCATATTCACCCCATAACCGGCATTCTCAACTCTTCTCTCTCTGTTTTTTTTTTTTTTCTCTTTCTTTCATGGAAAACATTCTTATTTTTATTTAACCTAATTTTACTTACAACCTCGTAAACACATGTAAGAAAAAACTCCCAATAATTCACCACCAAGACTCTGCCTTCACTGATTAAAAACCAGCACAAAATATTTAATGTTCCAATCTTATTTAGAACATCAATTGATTTTTTAAAAAAAGAAAGAAAGAAAAAGAAAGGAAAGAAAGGCACCTGTGAATTTTGGGAGGGGCTACGGAGATGAGAAGATTCGTAGCCAGGGAACTCGCGGAATAAAGAGTAGATTTTGCGGGGCTTAATGTCATCAGGAAGGCCTGCAACAAAGAGTATACGGACCTGATCATATGAGACACAAGTAGAAACGGTTGCTTAGTATGTTCGTTCAGATGATTAAAAGTATTGTTGTTTTTTAAAATATTTTTTATTTATATTTTACATTAATATATTAAAATGATTTTAAAATATAAATAAATAATTTTAAATTAAAAAATTAAAATTTTAACATGTTTCTAAACACATAAAAAATGCTAATAATGTTTATGGCTGAGATATGTAAGTGAGATAAGAAAAAGATGGAGATGTAATAGGCGTTGGTGGTGGAGGAGGTGGTATTGTTGGTAGCAATCCAACGGTGGTGGATGGTATGCGGCCATTTTGTTGTACATTAATTGGTAAAAGAGGGTGATTAAGCCCTTTGATTTTTTTTTATTTTTTATTAAAATTAAGTGTTGTGTATTTGATATTATTTTAAACACTTTTTTTAAAAAATATCTTTTATTTAATCTTTAATCTATTTTTATTAATTAAAGCCCTAATATAATATAATTTTCTAATAAGATCCTTCTTTCATTTAAGCAATTACTTAAAACTAATATGATTTTTCTCTTTTCATGAACAACAAGTGAATTTTCTAAGATTTTCGCTTTGAATCGCATGACACTCATGTAAGATTCCATATTGGAAGCGAGCGTCCTGAGCCAAGGCCTTATAAGTGCATGCTCACCTTGACTGGTAAGACGTGTTTTGGGGCCATGTGTGGCTGCTAAGAACAAAACCGTGAGGGGGACCTGGATGAAAGTCTTGGATTTGGGTGGACTGGGAGGCCCAAAGCGGACAATATCTTGCTAGTGAGGTGGGGTGTTACATTTGGTATCAGAGCCGAGAACAGCTCGTCTTAAGGTGGGGGGATTGTAAGATCCCACATCAGAAGCGAGCGTCCAGAGCCAGTGCCTTATAAGTACATGCTCACCTTAACTAGTAAGACGTGTTTTGGGGTCATGCGTGGCTACCAAGAACAAAACCGTGAAAGGGACCTAGGTGGAAGCCCTGGATTTGGGTGGACTGGGAGGTCCAAAGCGGACAATATCTTGCTAGTGAGGTGAGATGTTACACTCACGTGATAGACCAAACTTTATAAAGAAATATAAAGCTCTTTCATTTATTTAAAAAATATATTTTATTATGTAATGTAGAAATTTTTAGTTTTTTAGCAAATTAATGGGTTTTAATATAATAAAGAGAAATTACATGATTTTTTCATGACTGCCTAACCATTACATTAACCTAAACTAACAAAAAGATTTGACTAAGAATCCATTGATACATTGGGGACTTAATTGACATGAAAAATATGTTGATGACCAAATTGGGTTACCCCTATAAGTTAGAGGCTTTTTGAGGTTTGTTCAAAATTTTAAATTAAATTCAATATTTATTTTGTGAAAAAGATTCAATAATATATACGTTATTGTATTTAATATTATATGGATATCTTATATTTGAACATTTCGATTTTGATAAAGGAAAAAAAAAAAGAATTTGATTATAATTGGTGGTTAAAAATATCGTATGAGAAAGCAAAAATCAACTTTAAAAGGATGCTTAAGCAATTGACGTTGGCGTAGGTAGGTATTCCCTTTTTTAAGGATGAAAATTAGTATCTATGAATTTTTTTATATTTATATTTTACATATTACTCATTTAATAAAAAATTTAGATATTCATATCTTATTTATCGGGTTTTAAATATCCATATGAATATTTATTATTTAATTAAAAATAAAATAGTAATATATATATATTGGGTTAGGTTTGGATCGAGTTTTGAGTTGGGTTTGATAATATCCATATCTAATCCATTATTTATCAGGTAAGGTAAAAAAAAAAAAAACTCATTCATTCAAGTTGAGTGGAGTCGGTATCCATGAAGTTTGGATTAAATTATTATCCATTTTTTTCCTTACTTGATAGTTCAAGCTTTCTTTATTTTCTAATCTTAAAACTTGAGTTTTGTTATTTCAAATTTTAATTTTAATTTATAAATTTATGATACAATTAAATTGCTTTATGTGTTGACATACACAAGTACAAAAAAAAAAAAAAGTAGCGTACTTTTGAAATATATCAGAGAATTATGATAAACTTTGAAATAAAAAAATTAATATCAAATACAATTATTCATAATCTTCAAAGTATAGTATAACATAGACTCAAACCAAGATCCAATTTGTAGATGAAATTAAGTATTGGACTATAATAATTTACAGATAAATATGTTTAATCTAAAGGATATATTGGAAAAGAACTCTACAATCAAGAACTAAATTCAATCTCACTGAAAATTGAGGGATCAATTCAAGTATATGTATCAATTAAAGGTAGGGGTGAGCAAAAAAAATTAAAAAACCGATTAAACTGAGAAAACCGGAAGAAATAAACCGAAAAAACCAAACCATGAAAGAAAACCAATTAGAATATTTTAAAAACTAACCGGTTCGGTTTGGTTTCGGTTCCATAAGCTTGAAACCAAAAAAAAAACCAAACCGAACTGAAACAAAAAAAACCGAGTCAAACCCAAAAAAACTAAGCCAAACCAAAACCAAACCCATTGGATATTACAAAAAAAACCCAAAAAACAATATATTTTTTTGTTTTTAATATAAAATAACCAAACCGAACCGAAACCGGTCGGCTCGGTTGTGGTTTTGTTTTTAAAAAATTTGGTTTGGTTATTTTTATAAATAAAAACCGAACCGAACAAAAAAAGATCATCACTAATTAAAGGTCAAAAAGCTCTTTGCATTCAAAAACCAATTTAATATAAATAAAAAAGTAAATTAGATGTTATTGAAAAACTAGATTCATTCCAGGTTTAAAAATTAAAAGAAGCTAAAAGAAAATGAGGTCTCAAGGAATACTATTCATGGCATTGTTTATTATGCAAGCTTCATCCTTGGTCTCTTAATTTTTTTTTTCCCTCATTCTCTTTGAATTGCCTTTTATCATGTTTCTTAGATGTTTAAGATTGTTTTGTTATTGAATGATATCTCAATTTTGCGTGAAAGAATTTTGAATTATTAGAAAGAAGAAAATCAAAAGAAAATGGATCAAAATTGGCATTTTACAAAAAAAACAAATGATAGCCTTTTCCATGTTTACCGTAACTGAGCGTGTAAATCTGTAGTTTGATCTCTTAATTTTAATTATTTTAAATTTGATCCTGTTTCATGTTTGAAATTTTGTTTAGGTCTCAAAGTTCATTTGTTTTATATTTTAGTCTCTAAAACATTAGAGATGAGAGGGGAAGTTACTGAAAAAATATAAGAGAAAAAGCTTTTGGGTGGTTTGAATAAGACCACCAATAACTTTGATTTTGGTGTTTATAGATTTATCTATGAAAGTGAAACTTAATAAAGATGGTTTTCATCTTTAATGATACTGGAAAAAGTTGTTTGAAGCTTGAAAAGTTTTTTGTATTAGATTTTATTTTGCATTTTTAGACCAATTAAAATGTGTTTTGTTATTAAAAATAAGGTATATAGTGGTTCATGTGATGTTTATTTCATGTTCTTAGTGGAAAAATTGGTTGAAATCTTTGTTTTTTGGATCCAAAAACTTGTATTTTGATTTTTTGATCACTTAAGCTACCTCAAGTGACTAGAAAAGGAAGGATAATAAATGATACGTTGTCTATCCAAGTGGGTAAGGCATTATCTACCTATACGAGCAATGTGTTGTCTGAGAGAGTTGAAAAAAAATACAATTGAGGCAAACAATGCCTTTAAAAAAAAAAAACCTAGGCATGCATGTTTAGCCCTTCAATTTTTTCACATTGCTTTTTTTTTTTT